>CABEBD010000110.1_pt1 | contig 34767 bp, 32 predicted proteins | sample 3132501 | NCBI WGS metagenome assembly CABEBD01 (sample SAMEA5534344, study PRJEB31848) | metagenome | biome: tundra; feature: field; material: soil | place: USA | collected 2013-05 | depth 0.45 m | reverse complement strand
GCCTTCCGCGAATCCATGGGCAGCCTGCTGTTCGCCATGCTCCTGGGCATCGGGATCGCGTACATGATCCTCGCCTCCCAGTTCAATTCCTACAAGGACCCGGTGACGATCATCACCATTCTGCCCCTGTCCATCGCCGGCGCCGCCCTGGCCCTCCTGTTCACCCGTCAGAGTCTGAACATCTTCAGCATGATCGGCCTGCTCCTGCTGATGGGGATCGTCAAGAAGAACTCCATCATCCTGGTCGACTACGCCAACGCCTTCAAGGCCCAGGGGTTCGGGGCGCGGGAATCGATGGAGAAAGCGGGGCCCATCCGCCTCCGGCCCATTCTGATGACGGCCACCGCCACCATGATGGCCGCTATCCCGCCGGCCCTCGGCTTGGGCGCGGGCTCGGAGATCCGGATGCCCATGGCCATCGGCGTCATCGGGGGGCTCATCCTCTCGACCGCCCTCAGCCTGTTGGTCGTCCCGGCGTTCTACGTGATCGCGGGGAAGACGTCGCGGAAGAAAGTGACGGCGCCGGCTCCCGCGCCGCAGCCCGAAAAAGCATAATCGCGAGGGCGCGGCTCCTGCCCCAATCCGAATGTGGACGGGGGCTTCCGGGCGGGGGGCTCCGAAAGTACGCCGATTTTCCCCGGCGAGGAAAATCGGCTCGTTCCCTCGGCTTGCTCCCGCGACCCGGCTTCGCCGGATCGCGGTCCATGCCCGCTGCGCCTCGGTATGCCTTTCTCCGCCCCACCGCCCTCGCGCCCCCAATTCATCTTATGCATCGCCGCATATCCTTTCCGGGGAAGGGCAGAGCGAAAGAGGGCGCCCGGAAAAGGAGAGCAGGCGAAAAGCCGCGAGTATACGGACTAGGGCGGCGCGGCGCGAGCCCCTGTCGCTCGAAGCGGCGGGGACCCTTCGAAGATGGGTGAGACGCGAGAGCGATTGGGGCGGGAGCCGCGCCGATCTTCGTCTCTCGCCGGGGAAAATCGGCGTACTTTCGGAGCCCCCGACCGCCCCTCTGAGCCTCTTACCCGAGCCCGTTGCGCGGTTTCGCGTTCTTCGGCCCGAAGCGGCTGTAGAGCGCCGGCAGGACGAGCATCGTCATCAGGGTCGAGGTGAAGAGTCCCCCGACGACGACGACCGCCAGCGGCTTTTGGATCTCCGACCCCGGACCCGTGACGAAGAGGAGCGGGACCAGACTGCAGATCGTGATCGAGGCCGTCATCAGGACGGGCCGGAGGCGGTTGGAGCAGCCCAGGACGATCGCCTCGGCCGACGGCCGGCCCTCCTCTCGGAGCTGGGTGACGTAAGAGAGGAGGACAATCCCATTCAGAACGGCAATGCCGAAGAGGGCGATGAACCCTACGGCCGCCGGCACGGAGAGGTAGAGGCCGGCGAGGTAGAGCGACAGCACCCCCCCGATGAGGGCGAACGGCAGGTTGACGAGGACGAGCAGGGCTAGGCGCATCGAGCCGAACGTCAGGAAAAGGAGGAAGATGATAAGCCCAATGGTCGCGGGGAGGATGACCGCCAGCCTCTGCATAGCCCGCTGCTGGCTCTCGAACTGGCCTCCCCAGGTCAGGTAATAACCCGGCGGGAACTTCACATTCCGGCGGATGAGGCTCCGGGCCTCGGCCACGTAGCCGCCGAGGTCGCGGCCCAAGATGTTGCATTCCACTCCGATCCTGCGTTGGCCGGACTCGCGACTGATCTGGGACGGACCCTCGGACGAGACGATCTCGGCCAGCTCGGACAGAGGCACGAGTGGGCCTTTCGGCGTCCGGACGAGGATGGCGCCGATGGCCTCGACGGAGTTCCTCCGCTCCTCGGGGAAGCGGACCTGGAGATCGAAGGACTTTTCCCCTTCGTAGACCCGGGTAACGGATTTGCCGCCCACCGCCGTTTCGACGACGTCCTGGACGTCCGAAACGTTGAGGCCATGGCGGGCGATCCGGGCCCGGTCGGCCTTGACCGAGATGTAAGGCTGGCCGGCGACGCTCTCCACGACGAGGTCCTCGGTCCCGGGGACCTGGGACAGGATCTTGGCGATCTCGTCCGCTTTGTCCTTGAGGACGTCGAGGTCCTCGCCGAAGAGCTTGACAATGAGCTGGGCCCGGGTGCCGGCCACGATCTCGTCGATCCGGCAGGCGATCGGCTGGCTGAAGGAGAACACCATGCCCGGGAAGTCGTCCAGGGAGTGGCGCATCTTCTCGATGAGTTTCTCGCGGGTAGCGGCGGTCTTCCACTCGTTCCGCGGCAGGAGCATGCCGACGTAGCCCGTTTTCTCGACGCCCCGGGCCTCGATGGCGATCCCGGTCTGCCCGGTCCGGGAGACGATCGTCCGGAGCTCGGGGAACTCCATGAGCCGTGATTCGACCTTGCGGCTCATCTCCATCGATTCCGGGAGCGAGATGCCGGGCAGGAACTGAAGATCCATATCGAACGCGCCTTCGTCCATGATGGGCATGAACTCGGTCCCGAGCCGGGGGATGAGCAGCAGCGCGCCGACCAGGAGCGCGCCGGAGGCGGCGAACAGGACGGCTTTGTGGCGGAGGCCCCAGCGCAAGGCCGGAAGATAGACCCGCCGGGCGGCCTCGACGACGACGATCTTCTTCTCTTTGCGCGCCTTGAGGAAGAGGAGGCAGAAGGCGGGGATGGCGAAGAGCGAGAGGACGAGCGAGGCGAACAGGGCGATGATGTAGGTGAAAGCCAGGGGCAGGAACATCTTGCCCTCGATGCCCTGGAGGGCGATGATGGGAATGAAGGTCAGGGCGATGATGAGCTCGCCGAAGATGCTCGGCTTGCGGACTTCGAGCACGGCCCGGGCCACGGTCGTGAGCTTCCGGCCGGCCGCGCCGGGCTCGCCGAGATGGCGCTCGGCGTTTTCGACCTGGATGATGGTCGCGTCGATGATCATCCCGATCGAAATGGCCAGCCCGCCGAGAGACATGAGATTGGCCGACAGGCCGGCCAGCCGCATCGTAATGAAGGTGAACAGCGCCGAAAGGGGCAGGGCCAGGATGACGATGAACGCCCCGCGGAAGCTCCGGAGGAACATGTAGAGGATGAAGATTACGAAAAGCGAGCCGATGATGAGGGCCTCGGTCACGGTGTTGATGCTACTCTGGACGATGTCCGAGCGTTTGTAGAAGGGCACGATCCTGACCCCGGCCGGGAGCATGCCTCCGGCGTTGATCTCGGCGACTCGGGCCTCGATCGCCCGGACGACCTCGCGGCTGTTGGCCCCGCGGAGCATCATGACGATCCCCCCGACCGCTTCGTCCTTTCCGTCCTTGATCGACGCGCCCTGCCGGATCGCCTGCCCGGCCCGGACTTCGGCCACGTCGCGGAGGAGGATCGGGGTCCCCTTCTCCGACCGGAGCACTATGGCCTCGATGTCGGCCAGCGACTGGAAGAGGCCGATGCCCCGGACGAGGTATTGCTGGCCGTGGCTCTGGAGGATGTTTCCGCCGACGTTGAGGTTATTTTTCTGGAGCGCAGTCTCGACATCGCCGAGGGAGAGGTCGAAGCGGAGGAGCTTGTCCGGGTCGACGACGACCTGGTATTGCCGGATATAGCCGCCGAACGTGTTGATATCGCTGACCCCGGGGATGGATTTGAGCATGGGGGTGAGCGTCCAGTCCTGGGCCGTCCGGAGATCGGTCAGGTAGCGGACCTTGCCGTCCTCGGATTCGGGCATCTTCCCCTCGAGCGTATATTGGTAGATCTCCCCCATGGCCGTGGAAATCGGCCCCATGGCGGTCTCGACGCCCGGCGGCATCTTGTCCTTCGCCTCGATCAGGCGCTCGAGGACGAGCTGCCGGGCGAAGTAGATGTCGACCCCGTCCTCGAAGACGACGGTGATGACCGAGAGCCCGTACTTCGAGACCGAGCGGAGCTGGGCGAGCCGGGGCATGCCCCGCAGAACCATCTCCAGAGGATATGTGACGAACTTCTCCACTTCGAGCGGCGAACGGCCGGGCGCCGTAGAGAGGAGCTCAACCTGGATGTTGGTGACGTCGGGGAAGGCGTCGATCGGGAGCTTCAGAAGCGCATAGACGCCGAAGCCGATCAGGATGAGGACGCAGACGATGACTAAAAGACGCTGGTGGAGGGTGAAGTCGACTATCCGCCTGATCATGGCAACTCCATGCTCAGAGTCTTCTTGAGGAGCTCGGACTTCAGGAAGAAGCTGCCGGCGGTGGCCACGACGTCGCCCTCCTTGAGCCCCGCCCGGACCTCGACGAACGCGCCGAAGGCGGCCCCTCTCTCGACCTCGCGTAGGGCGAAGACGCCTTCCGCGGTCCGGAGGAAGACGACCTTCTTGTTCAGGAAGTCCTGGAGAGCCGCGGCCGGAACGAGGAGCGCTTTCTCTTCCGCGGCCGCATGGATTTCGGCGTCGACATACATGCCCGGCCGAAGGTCGCCCGTCGGGTTCGCCAGATCGATCCGGCCGGCGATGGTCCTCGTTTTTTCGTCGAGGACGCTGCCGAGCTGGAAAATTCGGCCCGTGTAGGTCCGGCCGGGAAACGCCGCGGTCCGGATCGCAGCGTCGCAACCCGGTCGGACGGCCGCCAGGTCTCTCTCGAAGATGTGGAGGTCCACCCAGACCGTGGAAAGGTCCGCCAGGCGGAACAGGTCGAGGCCGGCCTCCATGTAGTCCCCGGCGTTGACCAGGCTCTCGATGACGCTCCCGCCGATCGGTGCCCGGACCGGGAGAAGGGTCAAGATCCGGCCCGACTTTTCGACGGCCGCGAGCTCCTCTTCGCCGATGTCCATGACCCGGATCCGGTTGCGGGCCGAATCCAGGAGCGATTGGGCGGACCGGCGCTCGGCGTCGTCCAGCCCTTCCCTCTTCGAACGTTCCAGGGCCTGAAGGAGCTCCGCCTGGAGCGACAGGAAATCCTTGCTGTAGAAGGAGATCAGGAGCTGGCCGGCCTGCACCCGGTCCCCCTCGTAGGCGAAGAGCTTCTCGATCCGGCCGGCCGTCCGGGCCGTCACGTGGGCCACGCGCTTCGGATTGAACAGGATTTCCCCGGTTGCCCGGACCGTCCGGGCGGCGGGCCGGAGCTCGGCCGCGGCGGTCAGGATTCCCGCTGTCTTCAGGGCTTCGGGCGTTAGGGTGACCGTCAAAGGCGCGGCCTCGGGGGCCGGTTTCGCAGCGGGCGCCTCGGCCGATTTCGTCCCGCAGCCGACTGAGAGGAAACCGGCGAGCGCGAGGGCGGCGAAGCGGAGGATGAGGATTTTTGGTGACTTATTCATGGGATATCCTTTATTCGAAGGTGTTTTCGCCGGCGATTTCGAGGTCGGCCAGGGAAGTGAGATAGAGGAAAAGGGATTTGAGATGCTCGAGCTGGGCCGCGGCATAGGTCCGGTAAAGATCGAGCAGACTGAAGAATTCGAGTTTCGCAAATTGATATTGGTTAATGCTCAGCTTGAGCTCGTCCTCGAGGTCCTTGAGGAGCCGCTGCTCGAAGATCTTCACCTGTTCTTCGGCGGTCCGGACGGAATCGAACGCCAAGTCGATCCGGGACATCAGCCGGGCTTCCTCCTGGCTTTCGGACAGGGCCGCGATTTCGTTCACCGCTTCGGCTTCCCGGACCGCGCCGTTCGTCCGCGTCCGCCAGATCGGCAGCGAGACGCCGATCGAGAACCCCAAGGACCCCGTCCGGAGGCTCGGGAAATACAGGCCGAGGGAGAAATCCGGAAGGACGCTTTTCCGGGCCAGGAGAAGCGCCGTCGCGGTTTGTCCACGCCTTGCGGCCGCGAGCTTCAGCGTCGGGCTTGCGGCCCGGGCTTCCACTTTCCAGGCCGTGAGGCCCTTGGCCAGGGGGACGTAGGCCATGTCTGTGGCGAGGGCCAGGGGCTCGTCGCCCCGCCGGCCGAGGAGGAGGTTCAGCTCCCCCCGGGCGGCGCCCCCGTTCTTCCTCTCCCCGAGAATCTGGTTCTGAAGACGGGCTTTCTCGACCTTGGCCCGGAGGACATCGGCATAGGTCGTGTCGCCGGCCTGGTATTTGGTGAGGAGGCTGGCGATGAATTCGTCGAGAAGGGCGGACGATTTGTCGAGCGATTCGACCGTCTTTCTCGACAAGACCGCGGCGTAGTAGGCCTTCTTCACCCGGGCGCTCACGAGCAGGCGCGTCCGGTCGAGCGCGAGCGCAGCCTGGGCTTCGCCCGCCCGCCCGATTTCCGTCCGCAGGGCCCGCTTTCCGGGAAACTCAAGATTCTGTTCGAGGCCGAAGCTGATCTCCTTTTCGGGCGTCCCGTCCGCGTTCCTGCGGAAGGCGAGGCCTTCGTCGCGGAAGATAAGCGTCGGATCGGCGACGGCTTCCATCTGCATCCGCTTCCCCGCGGACGCGGACACTTCCCTCTGGGCGATGAGGATGGCCGGATTTTGGCGGAGCGCCAGGGCGACGGCCTGCTCGAGCGTCAGCCCGTCCTGGCCGTGGACGGGAGCGATTCCGAACGCGAGCGCGCAAAATAGGACCAGGCAAAATTTTTTCATTTCAAGCCTCCGGAGCTGGACGAGGGGACTCGGGAAACGACGGAAGGCGGGACTACGCGGAGAGATCGGGAGGATGGAAAATGTTCGCGATGAACCCGGCGAGAGGGGCCCCTTCGACCGTCACGGACGGGAGCGTCCGCGCCGGACGGCTGCCGATGGCGGCTTCGGTGGCGAAGGGCTCGGAATTTTCATACGCCGTATGCAGAGGGCTGCAAATCTCGTGGAGGTGTTGGTCGTGCTCCTGGCAGAAGTAGTCGTGGAACACGATCGCCGAGCCGGAGAAGATGAGCACCAGGAGGGCGAAAAGCGCGGCCCGCCGTCCGGCCGTCCGCGAGGCGTTCCGCTTCGCGCGCGGCGGGGCCGTCCGGGCTCTCAACTCCTGATGTTTCAAGGGCAGACCAAGCGCAAATTCTAATCGCTTCCATGGGGATTGTCAATCGGCCCGGCCCGGACAGTTTGCGCATAATGAGCGGGGTCCGGGCGCGGCGGCGGCCGTCCCCCCGCTCCTTGCCGGACCCCGTGGGCGGCGCTATAATACGGCCGTGCAGATACGGTTGGGCCGGCATTCCCTTGTCCTCCTGATGCCGTTCTTCATCTCTTTCTGCTCCTCGCCGCCCCGCGGGCTCATCGTCCTCTGCGCGGGGGACAGCATCACCGCCGAAGCGTACCCCCATTTCCTCCAACGGCTCCTTAACCAAGAAGGGATCCGGGCCAAAGTCCTCAATTTCGGCCGGAACGGATACGCGTCCGGCGAATACCGACGGTTCCTGGAGGAGAACGGGGAGCGGCTGAAGAAGAAGCGGCCCGATTTCATCCTCCTCCAGCTCGGGACGAACGACGTCCGGGTCGACGGGGACCACGCCGACACGGACGCATTTGCGGCCAATATGAAGGCGATCCTGGCGATGCTCGGGTCGTTCACGGACAAGACCGGCCGGCCGTGCCGAATCCTCGTGGCCACGATTCCTCCCGTCCCGGAAAATACGCCCCTCCCCTTCTCCCCCGAATCGTCGCGCCGCGTGACGGAGGAGATCAACCCCGCGATCCGGGCCCTCGCCGCCGAAACGGGGATTCCCTTGGTCGACAACCACGCCCTGTTCGCCGGCCGGCCGGACCTCCTCCCGGGCGTCCATCCCGCGCGGGACGGCTACCGCCTCCTCGCCGCGAACTGGCTGGCCGCCCTCAGGCCGCTCCTGAAGCGATAGCGAAAAGGGGAAGAACCCCGAGAGTCCTGGCGCCGATCCGGCACTGGGGCCGGGGCCAACCCCGCGCCAGATCGGTCCCCGCCCGATGGGGGCTATTCCTCCGACGGCGGCCGGGGCCCCGGGCTTTACCCGGGGGTCCATTTCCGCCGTACTCGCCCGTGGATATATGCCACGGGCGAGTGGCGAGCCGAAGGCTCGTCCCTTGACTCCCCCCGCCCCGCGTGTCTTGAATTTTAGGCGTGAGAGTGCTATGATTTTGGGTAAGCGATCAACCCAACCCATTACAGAACCATCGCTCGAAGGGGAGAATTATAAATGAACAGAAAGCTTATTAGACCGAATTTTTCGGAGATCAAGGATAAGATCAAGGCCGGCGAAATTCAAAAGATCCAGCCGCCGCCGCAAGCCCAAGCCTCGCCCTCGATGCTTTCGCCGCAGCACCCTCCGAAGAGGATCCATCCGCCCACCGATACGTCCGCCGAGAACTATTACTATCTGAAGCAGATGAGCAAGAAGACCCCGATGGCGGTGGTTTTCAACGACGGCCAGGTCATCGAGGGCTACATCGAGTGGTACGACCGCAGCTGCATCAAACTCAACCGGGACAACGCCCCCAACCTGCTCGTCTTCAAGAGCGGCATCAAATACATGTACAAGCTCAGTGAAGGGAAAGAGTCCGGAGACGGCGAACCCGATAACAAGAAATGAGCCGCCGCCGGATCGGGATCACCCTCGGTGATCCGGGAGGGATCGGTCCCGAGATCGTCGTCCGAGCGCTGTCTGAGACAACCAGGTTGGCCGCGACGACCGGGTCGGCTGAGACAACCAGGTTGGCCGCGCCGTCTGCGACGACCAGGTCGTCTTTGACGACCGAGTCGACCGGCGCCGAGTTCGTCATCTTCGGCGATTCCAATGTCTTTCGGTCTGAAGCGGACCGTCTCGGCATAATACCGGACCCCGGCGCCTATGTTTTCCGCGAATCCGGACCGGAGAGTCCTTCCGGACGGCGCGGCGTTCCCGACAAGGACAACGGCGCGGCCTCGTTCCGCTGGTTCGCGGACGCCGTCGCTGCCGCCCGGGCGAAGGAGATCGGGGCGATCGTCACCGCCCCCATTTCCAAGAAATCGTGGGAGCTGGCCGGCCTCCCCTGGCGGGGGCACACCGAGTATCTGGCGAGTTTATATCCAAGCGCGATCATGACCTTCTGGTCGGATCCATTGACCATCGCCCTCTTCAGCCACCACCTCCCGCTCCGCGAAGCGCTGGCGGACGTCACCAAAGCCAATTTGCTCCGCTTTTTCAGGACCCTGCGGGACGGCCTGGACGCCGTATCGCCGGGCCCTCATGAATTCCTGGTCGCGGGACTGAATCCGCATGCCGGGGAGGACGGGCTCCTGGGCCGCGAGGAGCGCGAGGAGATCGAGCCCGCGATCTGCGAGGCGCGCGAATCCGGGATTCCCGTCGCCGGCCCCTTCCCTCCGGATATCGTGTTCCGGTCCGCTTTAGGGCGGCCGGAGAAGGTCGTCGTCGCCCTCTATCACGACCAGGGGCTGATCCCGTTCAAGCTCGTCGCGTTCGAGACCGGGGTCAACGCCACGCTGGGGATGCCGTTCCTCCGCACGTCGCCGGACCACGGCACCGCGTTCGATATCGTGGGGAAAAGTCCGGCCGATCCCCGGAGCATGATCGCCGCCCTCCGGCTGGCCGGCCGCTCCTAGCGTCCCGTCTCACAAGTCCCTTGCGCTGGCTCTCCATGAAGACGGGACGCTTCCAGGGGGGAGTCAAGCTCCCCCCTCGGCGCTCCGCTGACCCCCTGAGGGGGGCCACGCCGCCCCCCTCAAACTCCCCGGCGGTTGTGCGTCTCCATTAATTCTCCTTGAGCCAAAAAATTGGTGAGACGCACAACTAGCGCTTCGCCCGCTTTAGCGCCGCCCGCAGCTCCCGGTTCAGGTCCCGCTCCTTGATGGCCTCTTTCTTCTCGTAGGCCTTCTTGCCCTTGGCCAGCCCCAACTCGACCTTGATCCGGCCTTTCTCGTTCGAGACGACTTTGAGCGGGACGAGGGTCAGCCCCTTCTCCCGGATCTTGCCCGTCAGGCGCTTGATCTCCCGGCGGTGGAGCAGCAGTTTCTTCGGCCGGAGCGGATCGTGGTTGAACCGGTTGGCGGCCTCGTAGGGACTGATATGGGCCCCCACGAGGAAGACCTCTCCGTTCCGGACTTCGGCGAAGCTCTCCTTGAGGCTGATCCGCCCTTCCTTGACCGATTTGACCTCGCTTCCCACGAGGGCGACGCCGGCCTCGAACGTCTCGAGGATGTCGTAGTGGAAATGGGCCGGCTTGTTGACCGAGATCGTCCGGGCCAGGCCGGGCTTAGCCATGTCGGGTCTCCACCCGGACCAGGGTGATGTGCCGCTTCGTCATCTTCTCGACGATGAAGCGGCTTCCGCGATGGGTCAGGGCGTCCTTTTCGTGTGGGATCCGGCCGAATTCGTAGAGGAAGAACCCGGCCAGGGTCATGTAGTCGATGCTCTCGGGAATCCCGAGGGGGAGCCGCTCGTTGAGGGCCTTGATCCCGGTCGCGCCCTTGACGAGATACGCGCCGTCCCCGGCCGGACTCAGCCACTCCTCTTCCCGGACGTCGTATTCGTCCCGGATGTCGCCCACGATCTCCTCGATGATGTCCTCCAGGGTGACGAGGCCTTCCATGTTGCCGAACTCGTCCACGACGAAGGCCATGTGAACGGCGTTCTCCTGGAGTTGGATGAGGGCCTTCTCGACCGAGGCGGACTCGGGCAGGAAGAAGGGCTTGCGGAGAATGGCCTGGAGGTCGAGCGGTCTTCGAGCGATGAGGCCGGGGATGACGTCCTTCGTGTGGATCAGTCCCTCGATATGGTCGAGCCGGCCCCGATAGACGGGAAACCGGGAAAACTCCTCGCAGAGGATCGTGTCCAGGACCTGCTCCTCCGTGGCGGTGATCTCGATGGCCTTGATCCGGAGACGGGGGGTCATGATCTCCTTCACCGGCCGGGAGGCGATGTTCAGGATCTCGGCGATCATCTTCTTCCGGTAGGCCGACATCCCCTTGACGCCCGTCGTCAGGAGGACCTTGGTCTCGTCCTCGGTGATCGACCGGCCCAAGCCGCGCGACCCTTTCCCGGCGGACGGAAACAGCCGGCTCGAGAGGAACGTGAAGGCCTTCACGAACGGAAAGAACAGGACCATGAGGACCCGGATCGGGCCGGAGAAGAGGAACGCGAGCTTCAGGGGGTTGTAGGCGGCGTAGATCTTGGGGTTGATCTCGGCGAAGAAGAGGAGGAGGAGCGTCGTGGCGACCGTGGCCAGGAGCACCGCCGTGTTCTTGTGGGGGACGAGGCCGGCGATGAACGACGTCGCGAGGGAGGCCGCGGCGACGTTGACCAGGGTATTGCCGATCAGGATCGTGGCCAGGAAATCGTCGACCCGGGCCAGGATCGTCTTGACAGTCCCGGCCCGTTTCGAGCCTTTGCTCTGAAGATAGTCCAGGGTGTGCGGGCTCGAGCAGATAAAGGCGGTTTCCGAGGCGTTGAAAAAAGCGCTCAGGAGAATAAAGAACAAGATGAGCAGAATCGAAACGAGCGGCATGGCGCGAAGGTCAACTATCCAGACCGGCTTTGACGTCTTTGAAGCAGTTCGAGAGGGTGTGGATGATCTTCCGCTCGATCTGGGAGGTGGGCATGGACGAGGCGACGGCGATCTCGCTCACGATCAGTTCCTTGGCCTTTTCCATCATCTTCTTCTCGCGGAAGGAGAGGGGTTTGATCAGGCTGAGGTAGTAGAGGCTCTTCAGCACCGCGACCATATCGAGGATCGTGCCCGACCGCATCAGGTTCACGTGCTCCTTGTAGCGGCCTTTCCAGTTCATCGTGACTTCGATCTCGCCGTTCTTCATGTAGTCGAAGATCTCTTTCACCGCCCGCTCGGAGATGAGCTTCCGGATGCCGATCTCCTCAGCGGACGCGGAGGGGACGAGAACGAGGGTGTTGTTGGCCAGGATGCGGAGATGGAGGATGTTAAACGGTTCCCCGTTGAAGGCTTCGTCCTGGATGTTTTCGATGACGCTCAGGCCTTGATTGGGATATATGACCCTATCACCAATCTTGAAGGAATTCATGTAAAAACATTATACTGGGTTCCCCTGGAATAGTCAAATAAGATGGCCTAATATAATCAATATCATAAATAATATAAAGAGATATCTAATATATGTCATTAAATACTCTAATAATGTACATTATTATTAAATATAACCATATGTTATTTATTATTAATGAGTTAAAGAGTTATTAGAAAAGTGAATAGATATAATACATGGACAAAATTTATGTATTTGTTTCACTCATTTTCGACAGTTGATTTTTCGAACTTCCTGTAAATGAACGGATTACGGGCGCGTGAAAAGACTTTGGCCCTACGGTCGATCGACTCAGTCGCATATCGTCACCGAGGACGGCGGCCGAACTCCGGCCGGAGCAGGCGAGCCCGGCTGGGGGCGGCCCCCCTTCTTCGAAAAAGGGGCCGTGGGAAGCCCACGGAAATCCGGCTTGACTTATAACCCGAGGTTTATTAACATACTACCCTCAAAGGTAAAACGATGAAGCCTACATTCAACCCGAACAACAGAAAAAGAAAGAAAGACCATGGATTTTTGGTGCGCATGAGCACCAAGGGCGGACAGAAAGTCATCAAGAGACGCCGCGCGAAAGGCAGGAAACGTCTCGCCGTTTGATGATAGAGAACTATGGTCCTTGCGAAAGGATCCGAAAAAAAACAGAATTCTCTGGGCTTTACAAGAGAGGCCGTTGCGCTCGAGGGAAATATTTCAATCTGATCTATCTCCCCAACAATCTCGGCCATTCCCGGTTGGCCGTGGTCGCCAGCAAGAAGGTCGGGAATGCCGTTCATCGCAACAAGATCCGGCGCAGGGCGCGGGAGCTGTTTAGAAGGAACAAGGATTTGTTGATATATCCCTTGGATATTCTCCTGATTGCCAAGAAAGACATCCGGCTCGCCACGTGGCGGGACATGCGCGACCAGTACTTTTCGGCCCTGCTGGCGATCAGCGGGAAGAATTGAATTCGCCCATGAAGCGTGCGGTTCTCGCGGCAATACGAATCTACAAGATAGTCCTGTCCCCTTTTCTCGGTAACCACTGCCGGTTCTATCCCACCTGCTCCGATTTCATGGCCCAGGCGATCCGGAAATTCGGCCTGGCGAAAGGACTCTGGCTGGGATTGAAAAGGCTGGGCCGATGCCATCCGTTCCACGTCGGTGGGCTGGACCCCGTTCCTTAAGAGGTCAGAGCATGCAAAAAAGACTGCTGGCGGCGATCGTCCTGTCGTTTCTCGTCCTTTTCCTGTATCAAGCCGTCTTCGTGAAAAAAGCCCCGGCGCCACAGAACCCCCTGGAGCAGCCGGCCGCTTCGATGAAGACTCAGGCGGCACCGGCGGCGCCGGTTGCGCCGGAACAGAAGCCGGCCACCGGCGCAGCCGCGGCCCCGGCGGCCAAATCAGACGCTAACCTATTGAATATTAAACAAATAGGGTCTGGACAGGAGGAGCTGATCACGGTCACGACGCCGCTCTACCGGGCCGTCTGGACCAACAAGGGTGGCGTCCTTACGAGCTGGAAGCTGAAGAAGCACCTCGACGAGAAGAAGGACGATCTCGAGCTTGTGCCCGCCGCGGCCAAGGACGCCGGCGTTTTTCCGTTCGCCCTCTATGACGACAATCCCGAGGCGGTGAAGGCCGGCCTGACGGGAATCGCGGCCGGAGCGGCCAATTCCGCGTTCTACAAGACGTCCGGGACGAATTTCGAGCTCAAGGACGGGGATAAGGCCGAAGTCAGATTCACCTATTCCGACGGAAAAGAGCTCGAAGTCGAAAAGGTCTTCACCTTCTACGGCGGCCGGTACGACTTCGACATCGCCGTTCATGTCCGGAAGAACGGCCAGCCCGCGGCCGCCCGCGTCCTATGGGGCCCGGGCCTCCGGAACCCTTCCCAGCAGGAGCTCAGCCAGAGCCTGGCGACCGGCGGCGGAGGAATGACCGTCCTCGCCGGCGACAAAGTCTATCGTCTGGACGAGCGCAAATACAAATCCGAGCAGAGCGCCTACAATTTCGTGACGTGGTCGTCCTACGACGACAACTACTTCGCCGCCCTGTTCGTCCCCGGCGCGGCCACCGGGACGGCCGCCTTCCTGAAAGTGGACACCGAGAACAAGCCGCCCTCGTTCTTCCTGGCCGCGACGGATCCCGGGAAGGTCTTCCTCGGGCCCAAGGAGTTCGGGACGCTGGCCGACTTCGGGCACAACACCAAGAAGGTCGTTCGCTTCGGCTTCCTGGGATTCATCACCGAGTTCCTGTTCTACGCCCTCCGCTTCATCCACAAGTTCGTCCCCAACTGGGGCTTCGCGATCATGGTCCTCACCCTCTTCATCAAGATCCTGTTCTTCCCCCTGACCTACAGCAGCATGAAATCCATGGCCAAGATGGCCGAGCTCCAGCCGAAGGTCAAGGCGTTGCGGGCCAAGTACAAGAAGTCCAAGACCGACATCGCCCAGCGCCGCGAGATGAACGAGGAGATGATGAAGCTCTACAAGGAGCACGGCGTCAATCCCGCGGGCGGCTGCCTGCCGATGCTCATCCAGATCCCGATTTTCATCGGGTTCTTCAATCTCCTCCGGAACGCCATCGAACTGCGGCACAGCCCCTGGATGCTCTGGATCAATGACCTCTCGGTCAAGGATCCGACCTACATCCTCCCCCTGCTGATGGGCGGGACCCAGTTCGTCAGCCAGAAGATGACTCCCACATCCGCGGATCCCTCCCAGGCGCGGATGATGCTCATTATGCCCGTCGTCATGACGGTTTTTTTCCTGCAATTCCAGAGCGGTCTGGTCCTCTACTGGCTGACCTCCAATGTCCTCCAGATCGGGCAGCAGTACATCATGAACCGCATGATGAAAGCCAAGAAGGTTGAATCCCATGGAAAACGAAGAAAAAACTGAGACCCCCGAAGAACCGCTCCCCGAATTCCGGGCCCGGAACCTCGAAGACGCCATCGGCCACGCCGAGCACAAGCTCAAGATCCCGCGCTCCGAGCTGAATTACGAGATCGTCACCGAGAAGACCACTCTCTTCGGCCTCAGCAAGGAGATCGTCATCCATGCCTGGCCGAAAGCCGTGGCCGAGGACAACGTCATCGCCGATTTCCTCGAAAAGCTGAAGCACGTGTTCCCTCTCGAGATCACCTACGAAATCAAGCGGAAGGACGGCGTCGTCTTCGTGATATTCGACGGCGAGGACAAGCAGCTCCTGCTCTGGAAGGACGGGGCCCTTCTCCTGGCCCTTCAGCACCTGCTGAACAAGATCTCCAATCAGAAAGTTCAGGTGGACTGCGAATTCTTCCGTAAGAGAAAAGAGAAGAAGCTCCGCGAATACGCCCAGCAGGTGGCCCGCCAGGTCCACGACTCCGGGCGCAACGAGATCCTCGACCTGATGAACCCCTACGAGCGGCGCATCGTCCACATCGCCGCCAACCAGGTCCCCGGCATCACGAGCGAAAGCCTGGGCGAAGGGTTCCTGAAGCGGGTCAAGATTTTTCCCCTGGCCAAGCAGGGACGCTGAGCGGGAGCACGGGGCCGGTCGATCGGCCGCCCCGGGTTGCTTCCCTATTCCTTCCGGCTCGACTATAATTCGTCCGAGATGTTCGATTATTCCCTCGACGACACAATTATCGCCGTTTCGACGCCGCTTGGCCGGGGCGGCATCGGTATTGTCCGCCTGAGCGGCGATTCCGCCCTTCCGACCGCCCTGAAGATTTTCCGGCCGAAGAAGGCCGGGTCCCGGATCCTTCCCGGGCGGGCCGTCCTCGGAAACCTGGTCGATCCCGAGCGGAAGGAGCCATTCGAGGAAGCCTATCTGATCCATTTCCGCGCTCCGCATTCCTACACCACCCAATCCGTCGTAGAAATAAGCTGCCACGGCAGTCCCGTCGTCCTGGAGGAAGTCCTCCGCCTGGGAACCCGTTTTGGAGCGAGGCTCGCCCGCCCCGGGGAATTCACCTTCCGAGCCTATCGCGGCGGCCGGATCGATATCCTCCAGGCGGAAGCGGTCGATGACCTCATTCGGGCCCCGAACATCGAGGCCGCCCGGAAGGCGTTCGGTCATCTCGACGGTGGACTGTCGGCGAGGATGGCCGGGCTCCGGCGCCGGATCGTGGAGATCCTGGGCCTGATCGAAGCCGCGATCGAGTTTCCCGACGAAAAGCTGCCGGTCTCGCCCCGGAACATCGAGGCCGGCCTCGAGGAGATGACCGGATACCTCGATGCCTTGATCGCGGGCTACGACGCTGGCCGGGCGCTCCTCGAGGGGGTCACGCTGGCCATCGTCGGCCGGGCGAACGTCGGCAAGTCCACCCTGTTCAACGCGCTCCTCGCGCACGAGCGGGCGATCGTGACCCCGTTCCCGGGGACGACGCGCGATTTCCTTCGGGAGAAGGTCCGCATCAAGGACGTCGACTTCAACCTGGTGGACATGGCCGGACTCCGCCGGGCCGCGACGGCCGTCGAAAAGGAAGGCATCCGGCGGAGCCGGGAGATCGCCGCCCAGGCCGACGGCATCCTCTTCCTGTTCGACGCGTCGAAGAAGGACTTCGAGGAAGACTTGACCCTGCTCGACGAATTCAAGGATAAGAAAGCGGTCCTCGTCTTCAACAAAATCGACCTCGGCCGGAAGCCGGATCTGGGGAAGGTCCGTGCCCGGATCGGCCGGAGGCCATTCCTCGAGATATCGGCCCTCCGGGGGACGAACTTAGAGCGGCTGAAGGCCGCAATCTCCAAGACTTTTGCCCCCCGGAACGTCGATAGGGGAGACGTCATATTCCATCTGTGGCAGAAACTGGCTTTGGAAGACATGGGAGCCCGCCTCCGGCGGGCGAAACGTCTCCTGTCCGACGGCCATCCCGAGGAGATGTATGTCGAGGAGATCCGGGAGATCGTTCCCGCCCTTGGACGGTTCCTCGGAGAGATCCGGTCCGACGACGTGCTCGCCGACATCTTCGGCCGCTTCTGCGTGGGAAAATGAGATGAGCCCCTCCCCTTCGGACGTCTATGATGTCGTGGTCGTGGGCGCCGGCCATGCCGGCTGCGAAGCGGCTTGGGCCGCTTCGGGGATGGGGCTTCGGACCTGCCTGGTCACGATCCATCTTGATACCATCGCCCAGATGTCCTGCAACCCGGCCGTGGGCGGCTTGGCCAAGGGGCATCTCGTCCGCGAGATCGATGCCCTGGGCGGCCTCATGGGGCTGATGGCCGACAAAACCGGCATCCAGTTCCGGCTGCTCAACCGGAGCCGCGGCGGCGCCGTCCAGGCCCCGCGGGCCCAGTGCGACAAGGCGCGGTACCGGCAGGCCATGAAGAGCAAGCTCGAGGACGTCCCCAACCTGACGCTTTTTCAGGGCATCGTGGCCGATGTCCTCGTCGAGAAAGGCCGGGCCAGGGGAGTGGCCCTCCTGGATGGAAGCAGGATTCCCGGAAAGGCCGTGATCGTGACGCCGGGGACGTTCCTGAACGGGCTCATCCATATCGGGCTGAAGAGCTATCCGGCGGGCCGGGCCAACGAACTCGCGTCCCGGGAGCTGGGCGACAATCTCAAGAAACGGGGGTTGCTCTCCTTCCGCCTGAAGACGGGCACGCCCATGCGCCTCGACAAGCACACGATCGATTGGACGCGGTTCGAGCCCCAACCGGGCGACGACGTCCCCGTCCCCTTCTCCTTCCGGACGAAAATCCCGCTCGAGAACAAGGTCGTCTGCCATACCGGCTACACGAATGCGAAGACCCATGAAGTCATCCGGGCGAACCTCGACAAATCCCCGCTTTACCAGGGGAAGATCTCGGGGACCGGCCCCCGCTATTGCCCTTCGATCGAGGACAAGGTCGTCAAGTTCCCGCACCACCTCCGGCACCAGTTTTTCCTGGAGCCGGAGGGGCTGGACACGTCGGAAATCTACGTCAACGGCGTTTCCTCGAGCCTCCCTTTCGAGACTCAAATCGCCATCCTGAAGACCATTCCCGGCCTGGACCGGGCCAAGATCCTGCGGCCGGCCTACGCGATCGAATACGACGCAGCCGATCCGACCCTCCTTCTCCCCACCCTGGAGACCCGCGCCGTCCGGAATTTGTATCTTGCCGGCCAGATCAACGGCACTTCAGGCTACGAAGAAGCCGCCGCCCAGGGGCTCATGGCCGGAATCAACGCCGCCCTGAAGGTCCGAAAGAAGCCGCCGTTCGTCCTCCGCCGTGACGAAGCCTATATCGGCGTTCTGATCGACGACCTGGTCTCCAAGGGGATCGAAGAGCCCTATCGGCTGTTCACGTCGCGGGCCGAATACCGGCTGAACCTCCGCATCGACAACGCCGACCGCCGCCTGATGAAATACGGGCGGAATTTCGGTCTTATCTCGGCCGAGGATTTCGCGGCCTTCGAGGAGAAAAGCAAGCGGGTCGCGGCCGCCCTCCTTTACCTGGAGAAGACGAAAATTGGGACGGGCGACAAGGAAAAAATGACCCTCAGGGATTACCTAAAAAAACCTGAAATCCGTCTCCGGAATGTGCTAGAATACCATCAGAATCTGGCGGCCTTGACGGACGAAGAAGTCAGGCACATCGAGGCCGAAATCAAGTATGAAGGGTATGTGAAGAAGCAGGGCAAAGAGATCGCGAAGGTCCTGAAGATCGACGGCCTGAAGATACCCGAGAAGCTGGATTCGAGCGAGGTCCACGGCCTGACCCGCGAAGCGGTCGAAAAGATGAGAAAATACCGGCCCCGGACGATCGGGGACCTCAAGAAAATCCCCGGCCTGACGCCCTCCGACGTCTTCAGCGTCTATGTCCATCTGGCCGCCCGGAAGAAGAAACGCCACGGGACGGGGGCGATTGTTCCACGTGGAACATCCGACGATGCAGAATAAGATCATCGCGATCGCGAACCAGAAAGGCGGCGTGGGCAAGACCACGACGGCCATCAACCTCGCGGCCTCCCTGGCCAAGATGAAGATGCGCGTGCTTCTAATCGACTTCGATCCCCAGGGCACGGCCACGGCTGGCCTGGGGAAAGCCAAGGAGCCCGGCAAAGGCATCTATCCGGCCTTGATGAGCGGCCAGGACATCATGGAATGCATCGTCGGCACCGAGCTCGACAATCTCTACCTCTGCCCATGTTCGCCCGAGCTGGCCGGGGTCGAAGCCGAGCTCTACAACCAGGAAAATCGGGAGAAGCGGCTCCGGGAGATCCTGGACAAAATCCGGTCGCAGTTCAATTTCATCTTCATCGATTGCCCTCCCTCCCTCAGCTTCCTGACCATCAACGCCCTGTCCGCGGCGGATTCCGTCCTGATCCCCGTCCAGACCGAGTTTTTCTGCATGGAGGGCATCCCCGACCTCCTCCACTCGCTAAACGAAGTCCGGACCTATTTCAATCCGACCTTGAAGATCGAGGGCATCATCCTGACCATGTACGACGACCGGACGAACCTCTCCCGCCAGGTCGCGGACGAGGTCCGGAAATCGCTCAAAGACGTGGTCTATAAGGCCATCATCCCCCGGAGCGTTCGCTTGGCCGAGGCCCCTAGCTTCGGCAAGCCCGTGCTCCTCTACGATGCCAAGTCCAGGGGGGCGGAGGCTTATCTCAATCTAGCCCAGGAGATTCTTGAGAAATGAAAAAAGCGCTCGGCAAAGGAATAAAGGCCTTCATCCCGGAGGAATACGGTATCCTCAAGCAAGAAACGTACGCGGAACTCGAGATCGACCAGATCCGGCCGAATCCGCTCCAGCCGCGGACGAAATTCAACGAGGCCTCGATCGACGAGCTCGCCCGGTCGATCAGGGAGTCCGGGGTCCTTCAGCCGATCATCGTCGTGTCGGAGGAAGGCCGTTACAAGATCCTGATCGGGGAGAGGCGCTGGCGGGCGGCCCGCAAGGTGGGGCTCAAAAAAGTCCCCGTCCTCATCCGTAACATCCCCAAGGAGCATCAGCTCGAAGTCGCGCTCATCGAAAACCTCCAGCGCGAGGAATTGAACCCGATCGAGATCTCCCTCGGCTACAAACGGCTGATCGACGAGCTCGGCTACACCCAGGAAAACGTGGCCGAGAAAGTCGGCAAGGACCGGGCCTCGGTCGCGAACCATTTGCGGCTGCTCAAGCTGCCCCTCGAAATCCAGGACCTCCTCAGCGACGGGAAGATCTCGATGGGCCACGCCAAAGTGTTGCTTGGCCTCGACGATCCCCGGGCGCTCGTCGCCTTGGCCCGCAAGATCATGGCCAAGGGGCTTTCCGTCCGCGAGGTCGAGGCCCTTCTGGCCAGGACCGAGAAGGAGGTCCCGGCGCCGAAAAAACGGAAAGCCGATCCGAATCTCGAAGCCGTCCAGGAAGACCTGCTGCGTGTTCTCGGGACCAAAGTGACCATCGACGGCACGCCCAAGAGGGGCGTCATCAAGGTCTTCTACTTTTCCCTGGACGAGCTCAACCGCATCATTGAACTCATCAAAGGAGCCAGATCATGAAGGACAAGAAAATAGACGAACACAAAATCACGGGATACTTCGACGACGGGTCGGAATTCGACGGGACCCTGAAATTCCGGGGCTCCTTCCGGATCGACGGCTTCTTCAAGGGGCGGATCGAATCCGACTCGATGCTGATCATCGGCGACAAGGGAAAGGTCGAAGCCGAGATTGTGGTGAACCATGTCGTCATCAGCGGCGAATGCCGGGGCAACATCAAGGCGGCCGAGTGCGTCGAGATCAACAGCCTGGCGCGCGTGTATGGCACGGTCACGACGCCCAAGCTCATCGTCGAGGAAGGAGCGTATCTCCAAGCTTCCTGCCAGACCTGCGATCAGCCGCCCGCCGCCGCCGCGGAGATAAAGCTCAAGTCCTGAGGGGGGAGAAGACGCATGGATCAGGCCGTCGGCATCATTCCGGCTCGATACGGATCGAGCCGTTTTCCGGGGAAGCCCCTGGCGCCGATCCTCGGCAAGCCCATGATCCAATGGGTCTATGAAGGCGCCCGCAAGTCGAAGCGGCTGTCCCGGGTCATCATCGCCACCGACGACGTGCGCATCTTCGAGGCCGGATTGTCTTTCGGAGCGGAAGCGGTGATGACGTCCTCCGGCCATGCATCGGGAACGGACCGCGCGGCCGAAGTCGCCGCGAACATCGAGGCGTCCGTCATCGTCAACATCCAGGGCGACGAGCCGCTGCTCGACGGGTCCGTGCTCGACGGCCTCGTCGCGGCCTTCGACGACGCGTCCCTGCCCATGGCGAGCCTCATGGCCAAAGTCGCGGACGTCGGGCTCATCGACGACCCGAACATCGTCAAGGTCGTCGTGGACCGGGAAGGCTACGCGCTGTGCTTTTCGCGCTCGCCGCTGCCCCGCGGCGCGCAGGATTTCTTCTATCAGCACGTCGGCATCTACGGCTACCGGAAGGAGTTCCTTCTCGGATTCAAGTCCCTGCCCGCGTCGCGGCTGGAGAAGATCGAGCGGCTCGAGCAGCTCCGCGTGCTCGAATACGGCATCCGGATCAAGATGATCGAAATCCCGCGGCCCACCTTGAGTGTGGACACGCCGCAGGATATAATCGGCATCGAAGAATTCTTAAAGACGAGGTCGTATGAGTAAATATATCTTCGTGACCGGAGGCGTGCTGTCGGGGCTCGGCAAGGGGATCGCGGCCGCGTCGATCGGGCGCCTCTTGGAAAGCCACGGCATCAAAATCACCCTGCAGAAGTTCGATCCCTACCTCAACATCGACGCCGGGACGATGAATCCCTACCAGCACGGCGAGGTCTACGTGACCGACGACGGGGCCGAAACTGACCTGGATCTCGGCCATTATGAACGATTTACGTCCGCCCGCATGACGAAATACCACAACTGGACGGCGGGCAAGATCTACGATCTCATCATCCGCAAGGAGAGAAGGGGAGAGTACCTCGGAAAAACGGTCCAGGTCATCCCCCACGTGACCGACGAAATCAAGAACGCCTTCCGCGCCGTCTCGAGCGACAACGACGTCGTGATCTGCGAGATCGGCGGCACGGTCGGCGACATCGAGAGCCTGCCCTTCCTCGAAGCGACGCGCCAGATGCGGCTCACCCTCGGCGGCGACAACGTGCTCTTCGTCCACCTGACGCTCGTCCCGTACGTTGGGATGTCGGGCGAGCTCAAAACAAAACCGACGCAGCACACGGTCAAGGAGCTCCGGGCCATCGGGATCCAGCCCGACATCCTCCTCTGCCGCACGGACCGCTATCTCACCCAGGACCTCAAGACCAAGATCGCCCTCTTCACCAACGTGCCCGTCGACGCCGTCATCACGGCCAAGGACGTGGACAACGTCTACGAAGTGCCGCTCATCTTCGCCCGCGAAGGCCTGGACCAGATCATCATCCGGCACCTCAAGCTCGAGTCCAAGGGCTGCAACTTCGCCCAGTGGAAATCCCTCGTGAACCGGATCCGGCATCCCAAGGGCGAAGTCGATATCGCCCTCGTCGGGAAATACGCCGGCCTCAAGGACTCCTACCTCAGCCTGAAGCAGGCCCTCGACCACGGCGGGATCGCCAACCGGGTCAAGGTCAACATCTCCTGGATCGAGGCCGAGGACCTGGAGAAGGGGAAGATCGAGAAGATCCTGAGCGACAAGGACGGCGTCCTCGTCCCCGGCGGCTTCGGCATCCGCGGCATCGAGGGAAAGATCCGGGCGGTGACGTATGCCCGCGAACACAAGGTCCCCTTCTTCGGCATCTGCCTCGGCATGCAGTGCGCGACCATCGAGTTCGCCCGCAACGTGGCCGGCCTGAAGGGCGCCAACAGCACCGAGTTCGACGACGACGCCCCGCACAAGATCTTCTTCAAATGGCGCGAGCTCAAGGGCATCCAGGACCTGGGCGGCAACATGCGGCTCGGGCAGTACCTCTGCCGCATCGAGAAGGGCTCCGCCGCCCACCGGGCCTACGGCGCGGTCGAAATCTACGAGCGCCACCGCCATCGCTTCGAGTTCAATCCCGAATACGAGAGGCCGCTGGCCGAAGCCGGGCTCTTCATTTCGGGCAAAAACCCCGATTACGGCCTGGTGGAGCTCATCGAGCTGCGGGATCATCCCTGGTTCCTCGGCTGCCAGTTCCATCCGGAATTCAAATCCCGGCCCTTGAAGCCGCACCCGCTTTTCAAGGCCTTCATCGGAGCGAGCCATGCCCACCGCCGCCAGAGACGTAAAAATTGATTCGGCCGTGACGGTCGGCGGGGGGAAGCTCTTCCTCATCGCCGGCCCGTGCGTTCTCGAAAGTCGAAGACACGCCTTCGCCCTCGCCCTCCAGGTCAAAACGGTCTGCGGGAAGCTCGGCATCCCCTTCATCTTCAAGGCTTCCTTCGACAAGGCCAACCGCTCGTCGATTGCCTCGTTCCGCGGGCCGGGCCTGAAGAAAGGGCTCCGCATCCTGGCCGAGATCAAGCGCGAGCTCGGCGTTCCCGTCCTCTCGGACGTCCATGAGACGGCCCAGGTCGAAGAAGCGGCCGAGGTCCTCGACGTCCTTCAGATCCCGGCCTTCCTCTGCCGCCAAACCGACCTCCTCCTGGCCGCCGCGAAGACCGGAAAAGCGGTGAACATCAAGAAAGGCCAGTTTCTCTCGCCCCACGACATGAAGAACGCGGTCGAAAAAATCCGGAGCGCGGGCAATCCCAAGATCCTCCTGACCGAGCGCGGGACGATGTTCGGCTACAACAACCTCGTGGTCGACCTCCGGTCCGTTCCCATCATGAAAGGATTCGGCTGCCCCGTCGTCATCGACGCCTCGCACAGCGTCCAGAGACCTGGCGGCCAGGGCGCTTCGTCGGGCGGCGAGCGCAAGTTCATTTCCCTGATCGCCAAGGCGGCGGTCGCCGCCGGCGCGGACGGGGTCTTCCTCGAAGTCCACGACAATCCGGACAAGGCCCTGTCCGACAAACACAACTCTTTTCATATCAAGGAATTAGAGGCGCTCTGCCGGACCCTTCTCCGCATCCGGGACGCCCTCTGAGGAAGCAGGCATGACCAAGAAAGACGTCATCGAGACGGGACGCGAAGTCCTGGCCGTCGAGGCCCGGGCCGTCGAGGCCTTGAGCCGGCGCCTGGACGAAAGCTTCGCCCGGGCGGTGGACCTCCTGTTCAAGGCGAAGGCCCGGATCATCGTCATCGGCATGGGCAAGTCGGGCCTCATCGGCCGCAAGATCGCGGCCACGCTGGCGAGCTGCGGGACGCCGGCGATGTTCGTCCATCCGGCCGAGGCGGGCCACGGCGACTTGGGGATGATCCTCCGCGGCGACGTCCTGCTCGCCGTCTCCTACAGCGGCGAGACGCGCGAGATCGTGGACATGCTCGGGTTCATCAAGCGGATCGGGGTGAAGCTCGTCTGCATCACCGGCTATCCGCATTCGCGGATCGCGCGCTACAGCGACATCGTCCTCGACGCGAAAGTGGAAAAGGAAGCCGGGCCGAGCGGGCTCGTCCCCACGGCGAGCTCCACGGCCGCCCTGGCCCTCGGCGACGCCCTGGCCGTCGCCGTCATGAAGAAGAAGGGCTTCGGCGAGCGCGACTTCGCCTTCGTCCATCCCAAGGGGGCGATCGGAAAGCGGCTCCTCAGAGTCGAGACTCTGATGCACAAGGGCAAGGACGTCCCGAAGGTCGGTCCGGACGCGCCGATGAGCGCGGCCATCGAGGAGATGACGCGCAAGAAGCTGGGCATGACCTGCGTCGTGGGCGCCGGCAACCGTCTGCTGGGCGTCATCACCGACGGCGACCTCCGCCGCATGATCCGCAAGTTCCGGGGGGCGGTCGTCAACAAGTGCGCCCGGGAGTGCATGACTCCGGATCCCGTAGGGGTCGAAGGCTCGGTTCTTGCGACCGAAGCCTTGAACCTCATGGAGCGGCGGCGGATCACCGCGCTCGTCGTTCGCGGCGCGGACGGCCGGCTGGACGGGGTCATCCACCTCCACGATCTATGGCGGACGGAGATGTTCTGATGCGGAACCGCGCCCGGGCCCGGCGGATCAAGATGATCCTGATGGACGTCGACGGGACGCTGACCGACGGGACCCTGGCCGTCCTGCCGGACGGCGAGGAGATCAAGGCCTACAACGTCAAGGACGGCCTCGGGGTGCTCCTCGCCCAACTCATCGACCTCAAGCTCGGGATCATCACCGGCAAGCGTTCGCAGGGCCTGGTCCGACGGGCGGAGCGGCTGAAGATCGCCGAGCTCCACCAGGGCGTCATCGACAAGAAGCCGGTCTTCGACGACATCCTCAAGCGCCACGGCCTCGCGCCCGAGGAGGCGGCCTACATCGGCGACGACATCGGCGACCTCGAGGTCATGGCCGCCGCGGGCCTGGCCGCGGCGGTGGCCGACGCCCACAAGCTCGTCAAGAAGCAGGCCCACTACGTCTGCAAGCTCGCCGGCGGCCGGGGGGCCTTCCGGGAGCTCGTCGATTTCATCATCGACGCCCAGGGGAAGAGCGACCTCATCTCGGCCCGGTTCAAATGCATCTTCGATAGAAAAATCTGATCGCCGGCAAGGGAGGTTTTCTTGGAGATCAACCCGAACATTTTCCGCGAATACGACCTCCGGGGGATCGTCGACAAGGACCTGACGCCCGGCGTCGTGCGGACGCTGGGGCAGGCCATGGGGACGTATTTCCGCGGCCAGGGCCGCCGCCGCACGGCCGTCGGCCGCGACTGCCGGCTGAGCTCGCCGGCCTACGCCCAGGCGCTCTCGGCGGGCCTGCGGGCGGCGGGCTGCGACGTCGTCGACCTGGGGACTATCCCCACCCCGCTCCTCTACTTCGCCATCTTCTATAAGGACTTCGAGGCCGGGGTCATGATCACCGGCTCCCACAACCCTCCCGAATACAACGGCTTTAAGATCATGTCGGGCCACGACACGCTCTACGGCGAGACGATCCAGGAGATCTACCGCCTCATCCGGGACGACAAGCTCCTTGCCGACCGCGAAGGCACGACCGCCGCTTACGACCTCGTCCCCGAATACCGGGACTACGTCGTCGCCGGAATCAAGCCCGCCCGGAAGCTCAAGGTCGTCATCGACGCCGGCAATGGCACGGGCGGCGTGGTCGCCGTTCCGATCTTCAAACGGCTGGGCGCGGACGTCGTGGAGCTTTTCTGCGAGATGGACGGCCGCTTCCCCAATCACCATCCCGATCCGACGCTCCCCGAAGCCATGAAGACTCTCATCCGGACGGTCCGGTCCGAGAAGGCCGACCTCGGCATCGCGTACGATGGCGACGCGGACCGGATCGGCGTCGTCGACGACGAAGGGCACCTGATCTGGGGCGACCAGCTCCTGATCTTCTTCGCCCGCGACATCCTGAAATCGAACCCCGGCCGGGCCATCATCTCCGAGGTCAAGGCGACCAAGGTGCTCTACGACGAGATCGCGCGCCTGGGCGGGAAGCCGGTGATGTACCGGACCGGCCACTCGTTGATCAAGAAAAAAATCAAAGAGGAAAACGCCCTGCTCGCCGGCGAGATGAGCGGCCACATCTTCTTCGCCGACCGCTGGTTCGGGTTCGACGACGCCATCTATTCCTCGGCCCGGCTCTACGAGCTGCTGTCCGCGACCGACGTCAAGCTCTCGGCCATGCTGGCCGGGCTGCCGAAGACCTTCAGCACGCCGGAGATCCGCATCTACGCGTCGGAGGAAGTGAAGTTCAAGATCGTCGACGAAGTGCGGGCGGAGCTCGCGAAAAAATATCCGGTCATCGACATCGATGGCGTACGGGCTCTCATGCCCAAGGGCTGGGGCCTCGTCCGGGCCTCCAATACGCAGGCCGCCCTCGTCCTGCGTTTCGAGGCCGAGACCGAGGCCGACCTGGCGGCGATCCAGAACGAAGTCAAGGGCGCGGTCGAGCGGGCCATCCACAGGCTGGGGTCGTGATGCCGGCGAAACCCGACATCCGGGCCGTTATCATGGCGGGGGGGAGCGGCACGCGCTTCTGGCCGCTCAGCCGGCGGAAGACTCCGAAGCAGTTCCTCCCGATCGTCAGCGACCGGACGATGCTTGAGGAGACCGCCCGACGCATCTTCCCGCTCGTCCCTCCCCGCCGCATATATACGATCGCCAACGCCGCCCAGACCCGAACGATCCGGCGCCTCCTGCCCCGCCTTCCGGCCGGGAATTTTCTGGTCGAGCCGGAGGCCCGCAATACGGCGCCGTCGCTCATCCTGGCCACGGCCCGCATCTTCCTCGAGAATCCGAAAGCCGTGATCGCTGTCTTGCCCTCGGACCACCTGATCGCAGACGGGGCCGTCTTCCTGAAGAAGATGGCCGCGGCGGCCGCGGCGGCGGCCGCGGAGGACGCGCTGATCACGTTCGGCATCCCGCCGACGTTTCCTTCGACGGGCTACGGTTACATCCATTATCGGAAGGGGGCCGCCCGGAAGTTCCTCGGGGAGCCGTTCTACGAAGTCGAGGAATTCCAGGAGAAGCCGTCCACTGAAAAGGCGGTCGGATTTCTCCGCGACGGCGGCTACGCCTGGAACTCCGGGATGTTCTTCTGGCGGGCGGACGTCTTCGCCGGCAAGCTCGAGCGCTTCGCCCCGGAATTCCACGCCGCCTGGACCCGGATGTTAGCCGCGCTTCGGTCAGGGTCCCGGTCCCAGGTCGCCTCGGTCTTTTCCGGCATCCCGGCCATCTCGATCGACTATGCCCTGATGGAGAAGGCGCGGGGCGTGCGCATGGCCGAAGGGAATTTCGGTTGGTCGGATGTCGGGGCCTGGTCCTCGCTGGCCGATATATGGGCCCGCGACCCGGCCGGGCACGCGGTCAAGGGTGCCGTGGCGACTGTCGACGCCAGAAACTGCGTGGTTTTTAACCCCGGCCGGCTCACGGCCCTGATCGGCGTCGAGGACCTCGTCATCGTCAATACGAAAGACGCCCTGCTCGTCTGTCGGCGCGACCGGGACCAGAGCGTCAAGCAGGTCCTGGAGCTCTTGGCCGGGACCGGGAAGACGGATTACCTCTGAGATGAAAAGGGCCGGATTCCTGGCTCTTCTCGTCGCGACGGCGTTCCTGTCGATTGTCGCCCTCGCGGCAGCTGCGAGGACAGACCAAAGCGTCGCCCTCGCGGCAGCTGCGAGGACAGACCAAAGCGTCGCCTCCGACAAATGGTTCGTCATCGCCATCGCGGACGTGCCGGTCGGATACGTCCACGATGTCGCCTCGCGGAGGGGGACGGCCACGGGGGAAATCCTGGTTTATTCCTCGGAAATGGTCCTGGTCCTCAACCGCCTGGGGACCAAAGTCGAGATGCGGTTCCTCACGTCGTCCGAGGAGACGCCGTCCGGCCGCCTCCTGCGGGAGACATACGAAATGCAGGCCTCTCTCATGGCCACGCGCACCGAGGCCGTGGTCAAGGACGGGACCATCGAGTTCCGGAGCGAAACCGGCGGCAAGACCTACACCCGCACGCTTTCGTTCACCGGGGAGCTCCTGGGGCAGGAAGGCATCCGGCTCCTGTCGCTCAAAAACCTCCGCAAACCCGGCGATGCGATCGAGTTCCAGACGTTTTCGCCGGAGATCGAAGCCGTCGTGCGGGGGACGCGTAAAGTCCTCGCGGCCGAGACGATCGTCCTCAACGGTGCGGCCGTCCCGGCGCTCAAGGTCGAGGAGGTCATCGAGGCCGCCGGAGCCCGGAGCACGGGCTGGCTCGACGCGAACCACGAGGTCGTGCGTCAGGAGATGCCCACGCCCTTCGGTCCGGGCGTTTACGCCCTGGCCGACAAGACCCTGGCGATGCAGGCCGTCCGCGGGGGGGAGCTCCCGGCCGAGATGTACGAGCGGTCGATCCTCCGGGCGAACGTCCGGATTCCGCAAGCCCGGGCCCTCGCCTCGCTGAGGGTCCGGCTGACGGCCCGGAGCCCTGAGCTCGGCTGGCCGGTTTTCGCCGGTCCGAACATCGGCCTCGTTTCGAAGGACGGCGCGTCCCTGACGCTTGAAACCCGCAGGGCCCGAGTGCCGAAGCCCTCGCCGTTCCCCGTCGCGGAGACGGACGCCAACCGCGATTTTCTCCGCCCGAACGCCACCATCCAATCCGATTCCGATGATGTCCGGAGGCTCGCAAAAGAGGTCATCGGACGGGAAGCCGATCTCTTCAAGGCCGCCCGGAAACTCCAACGCTGGGTCGCGGAGAACATGACCTTCGATCTCGGGATCGCACTCGCCCCCTCGTCCGAGATCTTCGCCAACCGGCGCGGGACCTGCCTGGGCTACGCGACACTCCTGGCCACTCTGGCCCGGGCGGCGGGCATTCCCTCGCGAGTGGTGGTCGGATACGTTTATGTTCTGGGGATGTTCGGCGGGCACGCCTGGACCGAAGTCCGGGCGGGGGAGGAGTGGGTCCCGATCGACGCGGCCCTTCCCTCGGACGGGCCGGCCGACGCCGCCCGCATCCCCCTCGCCGCGACCTCGTTCGCCGAAGGCGGCGGGACGCTCGGCGGCGGGCGGGGCATCCAACTCCTAGGGCGGATCGACATTCGGGTCCTCGAATTCGCGGCGGCCGACGGCCGGATGATCCGGGTTCCCGAAGACGCGATTCCCTTCCGGATCGCGGGCGACATTTATGCGAACCCGTGGCTCGGTCTGGAACTCCGGAAGCCGGCCGACTATAAATTCGGGAAGACGGACTCCGTCTGGCCGAGCGCGGTCGTCGTACAGCTCGAAAGCCCGGGCAGCGCCCTCACGGCTGCCGTGAGGACAGACGAAGACGTCGCCCGGGCCGAGCTTCAGGAACACTACCTGACGCCGTGGAAGACGGGCGCGGCCGCGGCCGCCGAAGTGCTGAAACGCCTGCGCATCTCGGAGAGGCCGGCGAGGATGGATTTCGGCCCGCTCCCCGCCTTCCTGACGTCGTCCCCCCTCAAAGCCGCGCTCGTCATCCTGGACGGCGACGAGGCTTGGGCCCTGATCGTGGAGGGTGTCGGAGCGCCGTTGCTGCTTAACAAGATCGCGGCCGGGCTGAAAATCGGAACGGGGAAATAAGCCGGGCGATCCGTCTGTCGTCAGACGGACAGAGCGATAAGTGTCTGGGCAGCGAAATACGTCCCCAGGATGATGACTTGCGCGCGCGGGATCGGTTTGGCGAAGCGATCGTAAGCGAGGACCGCGTCCGAAGCAAGGAAGAGCGCGGCGCCGGCGAAGGCGCATAGCGGCTTCGCTCCTCCGAATTGGATGTATCGTCCCGCGGCCAGGGCCGCCATCGCGGTGATGACCATCACGTAGAGCAGCACGGGGTATTTCATTTTTCCGAGATAGGGGAGGAGCACGCGCAGAAGGAGCGCGGCGAAGATGACCAGCGGGAGGAGCGGCTGGAGGGCGAAGCGGGGCAGCATGCCGGTCCGGAAGGCGGCGATGTAGCATAGGTGGGCGAGGAGGAACGCGGCGAGTCCGAGCTCGAACCGCTTCCGGCGGAGCATCATGAAGGCGTCGCCGGCGAGCGACAGACTCAACCCGCCCAGGACGAAATATTTGTAGCCCGGCGGGGCCGACGGGCGGCCGAGCGCGGCGAGCCCGATGATGAGGAGAAGGGTCAGCGGCTTGAGGACGTAGACCTGCCCCCAGCGCTTCATCCGGTCCGCGACGATCGTCAGGACGGCCCCGATAAGGGCCAAGCCCGCGAGGAGGGTCGCCGGGAGTGTCACCGTCCCTGCTTTTCCCGGAGGAGTTTTTCCCGCGCCTCGGCGAACATCGGCTCAGCGTAGGCGCTGTTCCAGGTGCGCTCGGCGAACGTCCGCTTTTCGACCATCTTGAGGAAGCCCTCGAAGTCGGCGAAATACGAGCCGTAGATGTGGAAGCTGTCCACGAGGTCGGCATAGCGGCCGACGCGCACCGGCTTCCCGATCCGCTCCGCGATGCGGGCGGCGATCGTCCGCTGCAGGTCGGTCAGGGCGAAGACGTTCATGTACGCCGCCTTGTAGGCGTCGCGCGAGCGCCAGTGGGTGTTCATGTTGAGGACAAGAGCGCCCGCGCCGTCTTCGAGCAGGCGGCACCAGATCCGCTGCAGGCAGGGTGGGTCGTACGTGGGGATGTCGAGCTTCGGGTTCCAGGTGATGGCTTGGGCCCGGCGGGTATGGCCCGCCTCGGCCAGTTTGTTGACGATCGCCGCGATCTGGTCGATCGCCTCGCCCTCGATTTCGTAGGAGAACAGCCGCTTGTGGTAGGTGTAGGTCCACTTGCCTTCTTCGGGCGCGATCCAGTGGTCATGGACGCCGTCCACGACTTCCTGGCGATAGATCTCCAGGTCCTCGAGCCCTCCGGGAAAGGCGCGGTGGATGCGCGGCTCGGCGAAGGGGTCTTCCACGGTCCAAAGGATCGTGCAGTCGCGGCTCGGCGGATTGCCTTCCCGGTCGTATTCGGTTTTGATGGCCACTCCCTTCCGCCAGCACTCCAGGACCGCCTTTTCCCAGGCTTCGGGCAGGGTCTTTCCCGTCACATACAACGTCGGAATGTTGCCGTTCATGCTCACCTCGCCGTTTCTCGCTCCCCGTTTTTATCATAGTCCCCGGAGAGGTACAAGGGTCGGAGTGGGGGGCTCGGGGATACCGGGGCACCTCCCGCTTTCAAATTATGGCGTAGAGGAAAGACGACCGTTACATTGACAGTCTATTTCCCATATGACATAAATCTAGCTGTGAATTCGACTCCCGAGCTTATGACCCCCCGGCAGCGGATCGAAAATCTGCTGGTCGGCCGCCCTGTCGACCGGGTCCCCTTCTGTCCGGCCGTCTATGAGCATAAGGCGGCCCTGGTCGGGACGACGCCGTCCCAAATGTGCCGCGATGCCGATCTCTTCGAACGGGCGCTCGTCCGCGAGGTCGACGTCTACCGCCCCGACCTGTTGACCGTCGGCTGCGACGTCTACAATGTCGAGGCCGAAGCCCTGGGCTGCGAGGTCCGGTTCTCCGGGGCGAACGACGTCCCTTCGATCTCGGCGCGCGCGGTCCGGCCGGGGGACGTCGTAGCCCGGCTCCGCGTGCCCGATCCCGCCCGGGCCGGACGCATGCCCGTCTGTCTCGAGGCCGGGCGGCGGGCCCATTCGCGATTCGGCCGGGACATGATCGTCCGCGGCGCGCTGAGCGCCCCGTTCTCCATGGCCTGCGAGCTCGTCGGCGCGGAGGCGATTCTGACCGCCGTCCTCGACGACCCCGACTGGGTGTCCGAGCTTTTGCTTTTCACGGCCGAGGTGGCCAAGGCCTACGGCCGGACGTTCGTCGAGCGCGGATTGGGGGTTATCCTCTTCGATTCCCACGCTTCCCCGCCCCTCCTCTCTCCGAAGCTCTACCGTAAGATTGTCCTCCCGCCTACCAGGTCGCTCGTCGCCTATTTCCGGCGGGACCTCGGCGTACCGCTCGTCCCGTATATCATCGGCGGCGATACCGCCCCCCTTCTCGACGCGATCCTCGAAACCGGGACGAACAACGTCCTTTGCGACTTCCGGGCCGATCTGGCGACGTTCGTCGACCGCCTCCACGGCACGGACGTCCTGCTGCGGGCCAACCTCGATCCCCGCCTCCTCCTGGCGGCCCCGCCCGCCGCGGTGAAAGCCCGGGCGCGGGAGGTCCTCGACATCGGCCGCCGCCACCCCGCGTTCCTGCTCGGGACGGGAATCCTCCCCTACGACATGCCTCCCGGCCAGGTCCTGGCGGTCCGGAAGGCGCTGGACGCCGCGTAGCGTCCGGCGTTTCGGAAAATCCCGCGTCTCCGTGCCACAAATCGCCGCTTCCCGCGTCTTTGTTAATAGGCGGTAAGGATCTGGATCATGACTCTCCCCGACGGCGGCGACACTCGCGGGCCCGAGGCCGGCGACGGCCACCGCCACCGCCTCCGCCAGAAATTCCTCCGCGGCGGACTCAACGCCTTCCTGGACTACGAGATCATCGAGCTCCTCCTGACCCTGGGAACGCCGCGGAAGGACTGCAAGGCGCAAGCCAAGGAGGCCCTCCGGGAGTTCAAGTCGCTCCGCGGCGTCCTCGAGGCCGACGCCCGCGACCTCCGGAGGATCCGGGGCATCGGCGATCACAACGTCTTCGGCGTGCGCCTCGTGCAGGAGGTCTCGCGCCGCTTCCTCAAGGACCGGATGCTGAGCAAGCCCTACGCCCGCTCTTCGCGCGAAGTCTTCGACTATCTCTATCACGCGCTCCGCGACCTGCGAAAGGAGCATTTTAAGGTGCTCTTCCTCGACCCCAAGAACCAGATCCTCGAGGAGAAGACCCTGTTCGAAGGGACCGTGGACTCGTCAGCCGTCTATCCCCGGGAGATCATGAAGGACGCTCTCCGCTACGACGCCACGGCCCTGATCTTCGTCCACAACCACCCGTCGGGCGACCCCGATCCGTCGCTCTGCGACCGCGAGATCACCAAGGAGCTCGTCTTCGCGGCCAAGGTCATGCAGCTCAAGGTCCTGGACCACATCGTCATCGGCAACAACTGCTTTTTCAGCTTCGCCGACCACGGCCTGATCGAAGACTACGCCCTCCTCTTCCTCAATATGCCGCGATGATAATTGGCCCGGCTGAGAAGGAACGGCGCGGCGCGAGCCCCAGTCGCTCGAAGCGGCGGGGACCCGCGGTTTGTGGGTGAGCCGCGAGAGCGACTGGGGCGGGAGCCGCGCCGCTGCGCTTACGGGACAAATTGCTTTCTGATACAATACGAAAAGGGACATCCGTGTCCCCGAACCGGAGGACCCATGACCGAGCCGATCCGTCCGCCCGTCACTCCCTCATCCCTCGAAGACGTCGCCCGCGGCCTGGGGATCAAACCCGAATATTTCGAGTCCTGGGGCCGGGGCAAGGCCAAGATCGATCTCCGGCAGGCCGATTTTCCGGTTGGGGCGTCGCCGGGGAAGCTCGTCCTGGTCACGGCCATGACGCCGACCCCGGCCGGAGAAGGCAAGACGACCACGGTCATCGGGCTGACCGACGCCCTGAACCGGATCGGGATGAAGGCCGCGGCCGCATTGCGCGAGCCGTCGCTCGGGCCCGTCTTCGGGATGAAAGGCGGGGCGACGGGCGGCGGAAAGGCGCGGGTCGTTCCGAGCGACGACATCAACCTCCACTTCACGGGCGACATCCACGCCGTCACCTCGGCCCACAATCTGCTCGCGGCCATGGTCGACAACCACCTCCACTACGACAGCGCCTGCGGCCTGATCGACATCAAGTCCGTCCGCTGGCGGCGCGTCCTCGACATGAACGACCGTTCGCTGCGGTCAATCGTCACCGGTCTGGGCGACACGTTCAGCGGCATCGCCTGCGAATCCGGCTTCGATATCACGGCCGCGTCGGAGATCATGGCCGTGCTTTGCCTGTCGCGCGACCTCCAGGAGCTCAAAGAGCGGCTCGGCCGGATCATCGTAGCCTCGTCCCCCGGCGGGGCGCCCGTCACGGCCGGACAGATCGGCGCCAGAGGGGCCATGGCCGCCCTGCTCCGGGATGCGCTCCGGCCCAACCTGGTTCAGACGCTCGAAGGCTCGCCGGCGTTCATCCACGGCGGGCCGTTCGCCAACATCGCTCACGGGACCAATTCGGTCGTCGCCACGAAGATGGCCCTCGGCCTAGCCGGCGTCGTCGTCACCGAGTGCGGCTTCGCCTCGGACCTCGGCGCCGAAAAGTTCTTCGACATCGTCGTCCGGACGGGCATCGTTCCCCCGCCCTCGGCCGTCGTCGTCGTGGCCACGATCCGGGCCCTCAAGTACCACGGCGGGATGAAGTTCGACGCGCTGGGCGAGGAGAACGTCGCGGCCCTGACCGGCGGCTTCGAGAACCTCCGGAAGCACGTCGAGAACGTCCGCCTCTACGGGCTGCCGCTCGTCGTCGCCCTCAACAAGTTCCCGACCGACACGGAGGCCGAGATCCGGGCGTTCACCGGCCTCTGCCGGGCCGACGGCGTCCGGTTCGCCCTGAGCGACGTCTACGGTGGGGGAGGG
>CABEBD010000105.1_pt1 | contig 35311 bp, 30 predicted proteins | sample 3132501 | NCBI WGS metagenome assembly CABEBD01 (sample SAMEA5534344, study PRJEB31848) | metagenome | biome: tundra; feature: field; material: soil | place: USA | collected 2013-05 | depth 0.45 m | reverse complement strand
CCCCGGATCCTGATCGCCCTGCGGAACGCGGCCGCGTCCTCCGCGCTTTCGAGGGACACGAGGCCGGGCCGGAATTCCCGGACCTGCTCCTCGAGGAGGCGCGAGTTCGCGCCCGCGGCCAGGGCCGCCACCCGGAAGTCCCGCCGGTGCCGCCGGATGACGTCGAGCGTGTTCCGGCCGATCGTGCCGGTCGAGCCCAGGATGGCGACGTTTTTCATGCGCGGATCACTTCCAGAACCAGGTGATGTAGAAATAGAAGAACGGCCCGGCGAGGATCAGGCTGTCGATCCGGTCCAGGAACCCGCCATGGCCGGGCAGGAGGTTCGACGAATCCTTGACCCCGACCGCCCGTTTGAACAGCGACTCCAGGGGATCGCTCAATTGGGCTGCGGCGTGGACGAGGAGCCCGCAGAGCACGGCCTGCGGCAGGCTGACGGACGGAAGCAGGAGCGTCTGCGCCGCCGCGGCGCCCGCGCAGGCCAGGGCCAATCCGCCGACGCATCCTTCCCAGGTCTTATTAGGGCTGACCAGGGGCGACATCTTGTGCCGGCCCAGGAGCCTGCCGACGAGATAAGCGCCGGTGTCGCCGAGGAAGATCACGGCGAACAGAAAGTACAGATGGTTCGGACCCCATTGGACCCGGAGGAGCGGAAAAAAATCCAGGGGAAACGCGACATAGAGCACCCCGAAGGCGGTGATCGCCAGCGACCCGGGGACGGCCATGATCCGCTCGAGCGTCCGAGCATAAGCCAGATAATACAGGCCGAGAAAGAGCAGGCTTCCAAACAGGGCGAGGGCCAGCGGAATCGATGGGAAATGGAACGGAGCGCCCAGGATCAGCGCCGCGACCACGCCCGCCGTACGCTGGGGTTGGAGCTTCTTCCGGGATGCCAGGTTGTAAAATTCGATGAGCGCGGCGACGATAACCGCCTGGACCACGAGGAAAAACACGAACGGGGGGCTCCACCAGACCGCCGCGAAGAGGACGGCCAGCAGCACGATGGCGGTCGGGGTTCTCTGGCGAAGACTCATGACGGCGGTTGGATGTCGCCGAACCTGCGTTCCCGCTTCTGGTAGTCGACGATGGCTTGGAGAAAATGCCGTTTCCGGAATTCCGGCCAGAAGGCCGGGGTGATCCAGATCTCGGTGTAGGCGATCTGCCACAGGAGGAAGTTCGAAACCCGGAACTCTCCGCTCGTCCGAATTAGGAGGTCGGGGTCGGGGAGGCCGGCGGTGTAAAGGCGCCGCGAAATCGCGTCCTCGTCCACCACCATCGCGGCGTCCGCCGCCGCGATGGCTGCCACCGTCGGGTCGGCCAGGAGGCTTCTCACGGCATCGACGATCTCGGTCCGGCCGCCGTAGTTCAAAGCGATGCAAAGGACCATTCTCTGATTGTCGCGGGTGAGCGTCTCGACCCGGTCGAGCTCGCGGCGGGCTTTTTCCGGCAGGCCGTCCCGCCGTCCGATGACCCGCAGCCGAAAGTCGTTCTTGACGAGGACTTTGTCCTCCTTCTTGAGGAAATCCACCATCAGGCGGAACAGGGTCGAAACTTCGCGCTCGGGACGCTTCCAGTTCTCGGAGGAGAAGGCGAAGAGCGTCAGGACCTTGACGCCGACCCGGGCGCTCGTTTCCACGATTTCCCGGACCGACTGCATGCCGGCCCGATGGCCCTCGAGCCGGGGCAAATTCCGGCTTTTGGCCCAGCGGCCGTTGCCGTCCATGATGACGGCCACGTGCTGGGGAATCCGCGTCGGATCGATCTCCCGGGCCAGCCGCTCCTCGTCGCTGCCAGGCTCGAGGAAGCCCTCTAAATCCTTGAACATGCGGACATTATACGGGTTTTCTCCGTCATTAATCAACTCGGAGCAGAAGACCCTATTTGACGGGCGGCGGGGCCCTCCCTGGTACTCGTCACTTTCCAAAAGCATACAAATTTGATAAACTAAATAAGTTAGATCCCAAAGGAAGAGGTCATCCATGTGTCTGGGAATCCCGTCGAAAGTGATCGAGGTCGATGAGGCCTTCAAGACCGGCAAAATCGACTACCTCGGGACCAAGGTCAAGACGAATTTCGCCCTCCTCGACAACATCAAGATCGGCGACTGGGTGATCGTCCACGCCGGCTTCGCCATATCCCGTCTCGACGAGGCCGATGCCCTGGAAACGCTCGACATGCTCCGCGAAATGGCGGACAAGGGCTGAGGCCGCCATGGGCCGCGCCTCGAACGGATTCCGGGACAAGAAGGTCATCGCCGCCCTTCTCGAAAAGATCGCGGACAGGCAGCGCCTCCTCCCCGCCCGGTCGCGCATCATGGAGGTCTGCGGCACCCATACCATGACCATCCATCGCCATGGCCTCAAGGGACTGCTCGAGGCCGCGGGCGTGGAGATGGTTTCGGGGCCGGGCTGCCCGGTCTGCATCACTCCCAACGAGGTCCACGAGGCCGCCCTCCGGCTCGTGACCGAGCGCGAGAACCTCGTCCTGGCCACGTTCGGGGACATGACCCGGGTGCCGACCCGCCGCGGCTCGCTCCAGACGGCGGTCCCGGCGCGCGGATCCGCGGTGAAGATCGTCTATTCCCCCGAGGAATCGCTCGCCCTGGCCCGGCGGAGTCGAGACACGGAGGTCGTCTTTTTCGGAGTGGGTTTCGAAACGACCATTCCTTCGATCGCCTATATGGCTAAGGCGGCCGCAGCCGAGGGAGTGACGAACTACTCGGTCCTATCCGCCCTGTGGGTCATCCCTCCGCCGCTCAAGGCCATCCTGGATTCTGGCGAAGTCCGGATCTCGGGCTTCCTCTACCCCGGGCACGTGAGCGCCATCATCGGGACCGCGCCCTACGAATTCGTCGCCCGCGACTACGGATATCCCGGGGTCATCGCCGGCTTCGAGCCGAGCGACATCCTGCTCGGGATCCTCTCGATTCTGGACCAGATCCGCGAAGGAAAGCCGCGGGTGGCGAACGAATACACGCGCGTCGTCCGGCCCGACGGCAATCCCGTCGCCCGGGCCCTGATGGCGGAAGTGCTCGAGCCCAAGGACGCCTGTTGGCGGGGCCTGGGCGTCATCCCCACGAGCGGCCTGAAGCTGCGGAAGGAATACGCCGCCTTCGACGCGGAGCTCAAGTACGGCCTCCGGATCGAGCCCCGGGCGACGGACCTGCCCGGCTGCCGCTGCGGCGACGTCCTGCGCGGCGTCATCGGCCCGCCGGAGTGCCCTCTGTTCGGCCGGAAATGCGCGCCCGATTCTCCCTACGGCCCCTGCATGGTGTCCTTCGAAGGCGCCTGCCTCGTCCACCACAAATACGGAGCGCCCCGGCCATGACCCGGATCAGCCTGGAACTCGGCGGCGGCGGGAAGTCGATGCGGGATTTCATCGCCGGCAAGATCCTGCCCGCGTTTAAGAACCGCGAGCTCGCGGGCCTGCTCGACGCCAGCCACCTGCCGGGGAAAATCGCCTTCACTACCGACAGCTACGTCGTGGACCCGATCTTCTTCCCCGGCGGCGACATCGGCAAGCTGGCGGTCTACGGGACCGTCAACGACCTCGTCGTCTCCGGCGCGGTCCCGCGCTTTCTCTCGCTCGGCCTGATCCTCGAGGAGGGGCTGGATGCCGGCGACCTCGACAAGATCCTCCGTTCTCTCGCCGCGGCGGCCGCCCGGGCCGGCGTCCGGATCGTGACGGGCGACACCAAGGTCGTAAAGCAGGGCCAGGGCGACAAGATCTACATCAACACCTCGGGCATCGGCCGCATCATCGCCGTGCCGCGGCCCCGGAGCGTCCGGCCGGGCGACAAAATCATCCTCACCGGGACGCTCGGCGAACACAGCCTGGCCATCCTGACCGCGCGCGGCGATTTCGGGATCGAAGCGCCGGTCCGTAGCGACTGCGCCCCCCTGACGTTCCTCCTGCCGTTCTGGAGGAAGGGCGTCCTCTGGATGAGGGACATCACCCGAGGCGGCCTGGCCACGATCCTCACCGAGCTGGCCGTTGAGGCCCCCCATCCCCTGCTCATCGAAGAGGAGCGCATCCCGCTTTCCAAGGCCGTCCGCGCGGCGGCCGACCTCCTCGGCATCGACCCCCTCTATCTGGCCTGCGAAGGGCGGGCGGTGATGGTCGTCCCGGCGAAAAAAGCGGCGGCCGTTCTGGCCGGGATCCGGAAACACCCGCTCGGACGGAAGGCGGCGGTCATCGGCCAGGTGGAAGGAACGATGGGAAGACCGGGCGAGCTGCTGCTCCGGACGGCGGCCGGCGGCTTCAGGCTCCTGGAGCCGCTGACCTCGGAGCTGCTGCCCCGGATCTGTTAGCGGCAGGGGCCCCAGTCCTTGACTGGGGATCATTTCCGCAATACTCACTCGCGCCTACAATCGCGATTGAGTGTTAGCGGCAGGGGCCCCAGTCCTTGACTGGGGATCCGTTCCGCAATACTCACTCGCGCCTACAATCGCGAGTGAGGGCTGAGCGCGGGCGCCTCCCGCCTACTTCCGGCCGATCGAAAAGTATTCGAATCCGAGCGCCCGGACCGCGGCCGGATCGTAGAGATTCCGGCCGTCGATGAAGATGGGATTCGCCATGCGCTCTTTCACGTTCGCCAAATCAAGATCGAGGAACTCCGCCCAATCCGTACACACGAGCAGCGCGTTCGCGCCTTCGGCCGCCTCGGCGGGCGAGGCGCCATAGACGACCCGGACGCCGTCCTCGGGAAACAGTTCCCTCATGTTGTCCGCGGCCTTCGGGTCATAGAGGCGGACCCGGGCCCCCTCGTCGAGGAGGGCCTGGACGATGCGGATGCTCGGCGCCTCGCGGACGTCGTCGGTCTCCGGCTTGAAGGCCAGCCCGAGGACCGCGATCGTCTTGTCCCCCAGGATCCAAAGCGCGCTCTTGAGTTTGTCGAGGAAGAGGCGGACCCGGGCCTGGTTGATCCGGTCGGTCTCCTTGAGGAGGGACATGTCCACCCCGAGGTCTTCGCCGATCTTGATCAGCGCCTTGAGGTCCTTCGGGAAGCACGACCCGCCGAAGCCGATCCCCGCCTTGAGGAACCGCGCCCCGATCCGCGGGTCGAGGCCCATCCCCTTCGCCACGAGCTCGACGTCGGCCTCGGTCCGCTCGCAGAGATTGGCCATGAGGTTGATGTAGGAGATCTTCAGGGCCAGGAAGGAATTGGAGGCGTGCTTGATGAGCTCGGCGGTGTCGATGTTGGTGACAAGGATGCGGTCCTTGTGCCGGTCGTAGATCCGAAGCATCAGGTCCCGCGCCCGGTCGGACTCGACGCCGATGATGATCCGGTCGGGGTGGAGGAAATCTTCCACGGCCGATCCTTCGCGGAGAAATTCGGGATTCGAAGCCACGTCGAATTCCTCTTCGTTTTTCTTGTAGAGGGAGATCGTCCGCTTGATCCAGACCGACGTCTTCACCGGGACGGTGCTTTTCTCCACGACCACCTTGTAGCCGTTGAGGTTTTCGGCGATCAGCCGCGAAACCTCCTCGATCTGGGCCATGTCGGCGCTGCCGTCGTCGCCCTGGGGCGTCCCCACGCAGACGAAGAGGACGTCGGCCGCCTGGACCGCGGCCGCGAGGTCCGCGCTGAACGACAGGGTCCCTCTCCGGAGGTTCGCCGCGAGGAGGGCGCCCAGGCCCGGCTCGTAGATCGGGATCTCGCCCCGACGGATGCGTTCGATCTTGTCGGCCATCTTGTCGGCCCCGACGACGGAATGGCCGAATTCGGCGAGGCCGGCGGCCGTGACCAGGCCGACGTATCCGGTCCCGAGGACTGCGATTTTCATGGGGATGTCTCCTTGCTCTTGTACCAGGCGATCGTCATCTCCAGGCCCCGGCGGAAATCGTAGAGGGGCCGGAAGTTCAGCCGCTCCCGGGCCCGCTCGATGTCCGCGGCGGAATGGAGGATGTCGCCCGGCCGAGGGGGCTCGTAGGACGGCTCGATCGCGGCGCCCAGGACTTCGTTGATCGTCCGGACGAGGGCATTGATCGTGAGGCTGCCCTCGGAAGCGATGTTGAAGACCTCGCCGTCGACGCCCGGCGTCTCCGCGGCCAGGATGTTGGCCTGGGCGATGTCGAGGACGAAGACGAAGTCGCGGGTCTGCTCGCCGTCTCCGTAAATCGAAGGCGGCTCGCCCTTGACCATCCGGGTGATGAAGATGGGGACGGCGGCCGCATACTGCGACCGGGGATTCTGGCGGGGACCGTAGACGTTGAAATATCGGAGGCAGACGGTCGGGAGGCCGTAGACTTTGCTGAACGACTGGCAGGTCTTCTCGCCGACGAGCTTGCTCAACGCATACGGCGAGAGGGGCACGCCCGACATCTCCTCCCGTTTAGGTAACTCGGGGTTGTCGCCGTAAACCGACGTGGAAGAAGCGAACACGAGGCGCTTCGCCCCGGCGTCCTTCGCAGCCCACAGGACGTTCAGCGTCCCGGTGACGTTGATCTCGTTCGTCAGGAACGGGTTCTCGACCGAGAGGGGCACGGAGGCCAGGGCGGCCAGGTGGAAAACGTAGTCCACGCCTTCGCAGGCGCGGCGGCAGGTCGCGATGTCGCGGATGTCGCCCTCGAGGACTTCGAGCCGGTCCCGGAACGGGGCCAGGTTCTCCGCCGTTCCCGTGGAGAAGTTGTCGAGCACCCGGACGCGGTATCCGCAGCCCAGGAGCTGCTCGCACAGGTGCGAGCCGATGAATCCCGCGCCGCCGGTCACCAGGCTCGATTTCATAGCATTCTCCTCGTCGACGGGATATTACTCCAGGACGCCGAGCTCTTTCAACCGGCCGAGGACCTTGGCCACGCTCTGGTCGAGGGTCTCCTTGTCCGTCTCGAGGACGAGGTCCGGGTTCAGGGGCTCCTCGTAGGGGTCCGAGACGCCCGTGAAATTCTTGATCTTGCCTTCCAAGGCCAGCTTATACATCCCCCGCGCGTCGCGCCGGATGCAGACCTCGAGCGGGCACTTGACGTAAACCTCGAGGAAGCTGCCGATTTCGCGGCGGGCGTGCTCCCGCATCTCGCGGTAGGGGGAGATGAAAGAGGTCAGCACGCAGACGTCGTTCCGGGTCAGGAGCTTGGCGACGAAGGTCACGCGGCGGATGTTTTCGAAGCGGTCGCCCTTCGAGAAGCCCAGGTCCCGGGCCAGTTCCTTGCGGATGATATCGCCATCGAGGCGCTCGGCGCGGTAGCCCCGCTCTTTCAGGATTTCGTCCAGGCGGTCGGCCACGGCCGACTTGCCGGAGCTAGGCAACCCCGTGAACCAGACGGTCACGCCTTTCTGTTCATGTTCGCACATGCTGCGGTCCTTTCATCCTCAATCAAGGGGTCAGGTCTTAACATTTGACAAATTTGACTTGGCCTGACCCCATAGTGCCAGGTCTCGCCAAAAATATTAAAAGTTAAGACCTGACCCCTCGTTATTCATGCGATGACCTTCCCTTTCATATCCGCCGGCACGGGCAGCCCGAGGGCGGTGAGCACGGTTGGGGCCACGTCGGTGATGTCGATGTCCTTGCGCCGGCTCGCCGGGTGGAGGGGGTCGAAGAGGATGTACATCCCCTCCTGGGCGTGGACCGCGTCGTCCGGGCCGGTATCGTTTTCGCGGAGATAAAGCGTGTCGTAGCCCAGGGTCCCGGCCGACCGCCAATACAAGTCGTCGAAATAGACCATGAGATCCGGATAGTCCCCCCGCACCTCGGCGAAATACTCGTTCGGCTTGATGATCCGGGTCGCCCACGGTTCGCCCTCCGGCCCCTTGATGGCCAACAGGCGCTCGATCATCGCCTCCCGCTCCTTCTCGTAGTCCTCGGGCTTGATGATCCCCTGCGGCTCGCGCCCCTCGACGTTGAAGAAGAGCCGGGCGTAGTAGCCGCCCCAGCCCCAGACCTTGGTCTTCCGCCAGTCGATGGGCGTCTTCTCGATGGTGGCCCCTTTCTTCGGCGCCTCCTTGAGAACGAGGTCGCCTTCCCGGATCAGCCATTCGTTGATGCAGAAGGCGCCTTTCATCCGCTTGGCGCCGTGGTCCGAGATGACCAGGACGACGGTCTCGTCGCCGGCGTCCGCCAGCAGCTCGCCGATCCGGCCGTCCAGGTATTTGTAATATTCGACGATCGCGTTTTCGTATTTGTTTCCCGGCTCGTAGAGATGGTGGTCCTTGTCCATGTACTTCCAGAAAGCGTGCTGGACGCGGTCCACGCCGATCTCGACGAACATGAAAAAGTCCCAAGGCTTGGTCTTCATCAGGTAGCGGACGACGTCGAAGCGCTTGGCCGTCATGGCGTAGATCTCCTTAAGGATCTCGTCCCGGTCCTCGGTCCGGAAGACCACGTCGAACATGTACGGTCCGAACTTCGCCTCGATCTCGGCCTTCAGCTCCTTCGGATAGGTGTAGTCCTTCTCGTTGTCGGGGGTGATGAAGCAAGAGATGAGGTTCCCGGGGACTTTGCGCGGCGGATAGCTCGGCGGGATGCTCACGAGGCAGCTCCGCCCGCCGTGGTCGCCGACGACGTCCCAGATCGCCCGTTCCTTGAAGGCCTGCGACGTGGCGATCCACATTTTATCGTAGGCGTAGCCCGTCCGGTGGCGGAAGCCGTAGAGGCCGAGCCGGCCGGCGTCCTTCCCGGTGGTCATCACCATCCAGGCGGGGATCGTGATCGGCGGGTCCGAGCTCCGCATCTTGCCGTGGGCGCCGCCCTCGATCAGGCGGCGGAGCACCGGAAATTCCTCCCGCCGGTCGATGACGATCTCGCTCGGCGCCGAATCGAGCCCGATGATCAGGAATTTTCGCTTCATGATCGTCCTTTCCAACGCCGGGAGTCCCCGCGCTGGACCAGCTTTCCGCCGTGGGGCCGAATCATCGAGGGATATCAGTCAATATAGCCCAGCGCTTTCAGGCGGTCCTTGACCTTTTCCTCGTCTTCCTGGCTGAAGACCTCGGGCTTGGTCTCGCCCTGGGAGAGAGCCTCCTGGACGACTTTGGCGACGTAGCTTGAGACCGACGACACGTCCGTGCCCTTGATGGCCGCTTCAACCCGCTTCAAAAGTGCGGTGGGGATCGAAACGGCCGTGAATTCCTTCTCCATGGGCTTCTCCTCAGCGATGCGCGCGCGCGAAAAAGTAAACGTATTTATATACCACGAACAGCCGGCGGGGCCTAGTCCTTCACCGGGAAAATGCCGTCCGTCCGCAGCTTGGCCACGATTTCATCGGCGGCGGCGGCGGTTCCCGACTCGGCCGGCACGACCTTGAGATGGGGGTGGGTCGGAGGCTCGTACGGCAGATCGACGCCGGCGAGGTTCCGGATCTCCCCCGCCCGGGCCTTGCGGTAGAGTCCGGCGGCGTCCCGCGCCTCGCACCATTCGATCGGCGCGTCCACGTGGACTTCGAGATATTGCTCGCAGCCGATGATCCCGGCTGCCTGGGCGCGGACCGACACGGTCGGAGAGACGAACGCGCAGATGACGATCAGCCCGGCGTCGTTGAGGATGCGGGCCGCCTCCGCCACCCGGCGCAGGTGTTCCGTCAGGCCCTCCGAGCTGAAATCCAGCTCCCGGCTCAGGCCGAGGCGGACATTTTCGCCCTCGAGGACGACACAGACGGCCCCGAGGTCGAACAGCTTCCGTTCGAGGGCAAAGGCGATCTCGCTCTTGCCGCACGACGGGAGGCCGGTCAGCCACACGGTGGCCGCCCGCTGGCCGAAGCGCGCGACGCGGTCCGCCGGGGCGACGAGGCTCCCGTGCCGGCGTGCCCGCGGAGTCTTCTCTACCAGGGCGCCAGCCATGCGCGCCGGGAGCTGGGCGGACGGCTCGCGGTCGATGATCATCCCGGCCGCGACGGTGCCGTTGGTCAGGGTGTCGATGAGGATGAACGATCCCGTGGCGCGGTTCATCGTATAGGGATCGCAGAACAGGGGAAGGTGCGACGAGAAGACGATCCTTCCGATCTCATTCAGGGCCAGCGTCTCGGCCGGCAGCCGCTGGAGCGTGTCGACGTTCACTTTATAGCGGACCTGGTCGACGCGGACCCGGGTGAGCCGCGTGGTGTGCTTGAGGAAGTACGAGGCGTTGGGGTCCAGGGGCTTGTCGCCCATCCAGACCAGCATGGCCTCGAAATGCCGCTCCCGGCGGGGCAGGTTGTGGCGGTGGACGAGCATCTCGCCCCGGCTGATGTCGCGCTCGTCCTCGAGGGTCACGCAGACAGACATCGGCGGGAAGGCCTCCTCCCGCTCGCCGTCGTAGGTCAAAATGGATTTCACCCGGCTGACCTTCATGGACGGCAGGGCCAGGATTTCGTCGCCTTTCCGGATGATCCCCGAGGCGACCGTGCCCACGTAGCCGCGGAAGTCGAGATGCGGCCGGAGGACATACTGGACCGGGAAGCGGAGGTCGACGAGATTGTGGTCGCTTCCGATGTAGATGTTGTCGAGGAGCTCGAGCAGGCTTTCGCCGTTGTACCAGGGCATGCGCGGACTGCGCGTGACGACATTGTCCCCACGGAGGGCGCTCACCGGGATGAACCGGATGTCCACGGCGCTCAGCTTGGCGGCGAAGGCCGAGAACTCCTCCTTGATCGCCCTGAAGACCGGTTCGCCCCAGCCGACGAGGTCCATCTTGTTCACCGTGACCACGAGATGCGGCACCCCGAGGAGCGAGGCGATGAACGCGTGGCGCTTGGTCTGGGGCAGGACGCCGTTGCGGGCGTCGATGAGGACGACGGACAGGTTGGCCGTGGAAGCCCCCGTGGCCATATTCCGGGTGTATTGCTCGTGCCCGGGCGTGTCGGCGATGATGTACTTGCGCCGGGGCGTGGAGAAGTAGCGGTAGGCCACGTCGATCGTGATCCCCTGCTCCCGCTCGGCCTTCAGCCCGTCGGTGAGGAGGGCGAAGTCGATCTTCTCCTCCGACGAGGTATCGCGCGACAGTTTCTTGAGCGAGGCGATCGTGTCTTCGTAGATGTTCTTCGAGTCGTGGAGCAGGCGGCCGATGAGGGTCGATTTGCCGTCGTCGATGCTCCCCGCGGTCGAGAGGCGGAGGAGGTCCTTCTTCTCGTTCTCCTTCAGGAAGTCCCCGATCGACGGCATCAGAAGTAGCCCTCCCGTTTCTTCATCTCCATGGAGCCTTCGGTGTCGTGGTCGATGACCCGGGTGGAGCGCTCCGAGACGCGGACGGTCATCATCTCCTCGATGATCTCGGGGACGGTCCGGGCCGAAGACCGGATCGCGCCCGTGCACGGGTAGCAGCCGAGCGTCCGGAACCGGCTCATGACCTTCATCGGTTTTTCGCCGGGCTTCAGGGGGATGGGCCCGTCGAGCAGGATGAGCTGGTCGTCGCGGACGATCATCTCCTGCTCCCGGGCGAAATACATGGGCACGACGGGGATTTTCTCGAGGTAGATATATTGCCAGACGTCGAGCTCGGTCCAGTTGGAGAGCGGGAAGACGCGGATGGATTCGCCCTTGTTCACCTTGGCGTTGTAGAGGTTCCAGAGCTCGGGCCGCTGGTTCTTGGGGTCCCACTGCCCGAGCTCGTCGCGGAACGAAAAAACGCGCTCCTTGGCCCGGGACTTCTCCTCCTCGCGCCTCGCCCCCCCGAACGCGGCGTCGAAGTTGTAGTGGCGCACGGCGTCGACGAGGGCCTGAGTTTTGAGGATGGCGCAGCACTTCTGGGTGCCGAGCCGAAAGGGATCGGCGATGCCGGCTTGGTCGTGCTTGTAGACGATGAGGTCGGCCCCGATCTCGCGCACGAATTTATCGCGGAACTCGTACATTTCACGGAACTTGTAGCCGGTGTCCACGTGCATGAGCGGAAATGGGAACTTGCCGGGGTAAAAAGCCTTTTGGGCCAGGCGGACCATGCAGGACGAGTCCTTGCCCACGGAGTAAAGCATGACGGGGCGCTCGAACTCGGCCGCGACCTCCCGCATGATGTGGATGCTCTCGGCCTCGAGCTGTTTCAGATGGGTCAGAGAATATTTTTTCAAGGGAAAATGCTCGGAGAGACTATATCGCCCCGCGCGGACCCGTGTCAAGAACGGAGGCGCCCCCCCTTGCCGCCCCCCTCGCCTTGACAAATCCGGTCCCCAAGTGTGTTATAATGTTTGGAAATGACCGACGAAGCGTTTATCATTGTCTAATATGGAAAAAATCGCCTACCCCTTTATCCGGAAAAATGTGTTTTCCGGCGTCCTCGACCGGAACCTGAAGAAGCTCGAGAGCCGGCTGGGGGTCTCCTTGGCCATCCGGGGCGACGACCTGATCATCGAAGGCGAGCCCAAGGGCATCGAACATGCCAAGTTTTACTTCGAAAAGATCCGGGAGCTCGAGGAAAAGGGCTACGACCTCAAGGAGGAGGACTTCCACATCGCCCTCGACCTCCTCGAGGGCGGCGGGAACGCCAATCCCCTGGAGAATTATTCCCCGGCCGCGGCCCTCACCCTCTCCCGGAAATCGGTGACCCCCAAGAGCCTGAACCAGCAGGACTACATCCAGGCCATCCGCAACTACGACCTCGTCTTCGGCCTGGGCCCGGCCGGCACCGGGAAGACGTATCTGGCCATGGCCATGGCCCTCTCCTTCCTCCAGGACAAGCTGGTCAGCCGCATCATCCTGACCCGACCCGCGGTCGAGGCCGGCGAAAAGCTCGGCTTCCTCCCCGGCGACCTCCTTCAGAAGATCAACCCCTACCTCCGCCCGCTCTACGATGCCCTCTTCGACCTCGTCCAGGCCGATCAGGCCAACCGGCTCATCGAGAAAGGCATCATCGAGATCGCCCCCCTGGCCTTCATGCGGGGGCGGACGCTCAACAGCTCATTCATCATCCTCGACGAAGCCCAGAACACGACCAAGGAGCAGATGAAGATGCTCCTCACCCGCTCCGGGTTCGACAGCAAGGTCGTGATCACGGCCGACGTGACCCAGATCGATCTGCCCCAGCCCTCGAAATCCGGGGTCCTCCACGCTATCAAGATCCTGACCTCCATCAAGGAGATCGCCTTCTGCTACTTCAACGAGAAGGACGTCGTCCGCCACCCCCTCGTTCAGAAGATCATCAAGGCCTACCAGAAGGCCGAGACCAAACCCATGGTCTGATCGTCCCCATGAGCCTCATCTCGTTCAAGAACATCAAACTCTTCAAGAGCTCCGGACCGGCGCGGGCCCCCCAGCCTCCCAAGGAAGAGCCGGAATCGGCGCCCGCAAAGCTGCTCCAGAACCCGTTCTTCTTCATCTTCCTCACGTCCCTCGTCCTGGCCTATTTCCTGTCCTACGTCCCCACGAAGTCCCTGCCCGAATTCGAGCCGGGCGATATCGCCACCGCGGACGTCATCGCCTCGGAGGACCTGATTATCGAAGACGCCGACACGACCGAAGCCCGGCGCCAGGCGGCCGTCGAGGCGGTCCTCCCCGTCTATGGCTTCGACCCCAACGTCTTCCTGAACATCGAGGACAAGGTCCGGCAGTTTTTCCTGTCCGGCCGGCAATGGCTGAAGACCGCCCCGCCGGCCAAGGACTACGCCCTCATCCAGAAGACGATCACCGACAAGTTCGGCCTCGACTTGACGACGAACGACATCGCCGCCCTGGAGAAGGCCGAATTCGGCGCCGACCTCGAAACGATTCTCCTCGGGCTCCTGGAGAAGCACGCCCGGCCGGGGCTCATCCTCTCGAAAAGCCTTTTCATCAACCGGGAACTGGAACGGGGATTCACCCTCCTCCGCGGGACCGAGGGCGAGAAGGCGATCCGCGCCTCCGAGATCCTCGAGATCAAGGAGGTCAAGGAGCGGTTCGTGGCCGAGATCAACGGCCTCGACCTGGCCGCCCGCAAGAAAGGCCTTCTCATCAGCCTGGCCTACGGATTCGTGGCGCCCAACGTCACATTCAATAAGGTCGAGACCGAGGCCCGGAAGGAAAAAGCCCGGGCGGGCGTCAGCCCGGCCTTCTTCTCGATCAAGAAGGGCCGGTTCATCGCCCGGAAAGGCGACGAAGTCACGCCCGACGAGGCCAAGCTCATCCGGGCCATCAACCAGGGCGCCCAGACAAGGAAGGGCTGGCTGGCCAATTTCCTGGGGACGTTCCTCCTGTTCGGCCTGCTGATGCTCACCATCTGGTTCTATCTCCGATCGCTCGCCGCGGCTCGGACCGCCCTCAAGCATTATCTGATGCTGGGCCTGACCATCGCCCTGAGCCTCCTCCTCTACAAGTCCCTGGGCTTCGTGGCCGACACGCTGAGCCAGAGCGCCCGGTTCTTCCTCTTCGCCGGCGCGGACAGCTACAAGTTCGCCTTCCCCTACCAGTTCGGCGTCCTCCTCTTCGCGTTCCTGACCACGAACACCGTGGCCCTGATTTACGCCATTCTCAACAGCCTGTTGATCGGGTACCTCTTCAACGCCAATTACTTCCTCATGATCTTCAGCCTGATCGGCGGGCTGGCGGCCATCTACGGGATCAAAATCTATCAGCGCCAGAGAAGAACCGCGACGCTCCGCGCGGGCTTCTTCCTCGTCGCCCCGCTGAACCTGTTCGTCGTCCTGACGTTCTCTCTCATCAAGCCGCGAGGGGCGGAACCCGTCGGCGCCCTGGCGGCCGAAGGCTTCATGGCCATCATCGGCGGGCTCCTGAGCGCCGCCCTGGCCTTCGTCCTGCTTCCGATTTACGAAAACATCTTCCGCTTCGTCACCCAATCCAAGCTCCTCGAGCTCACCAACTCCGATTCCGAGATCTTCCGGCAGATGGCCCTCGAAGCGCCCGGGTCCTATCATCACTCCCTGATCGTCGCCTCGCTCGCCGAGAAGGCCGCCGAAGCGATCCGGGCGGACGTGCTGCTTGTCAAGGCCGGGGCGCTCTATCACGACATCGGCAAGATCAAGATGCCCGAGTACTTCATCGAGAACCGGAACCGCAAGATCGATGCCCACAAGGACCTCACCCCGAGCATGAGCACGCTCGTCATCATCAATCACGTCAAGGAAGGCGTGGAGATCGCCCGCAAGGAGAAGCTCCCGGCCGAAATCCTGGAGATGATCGAGCAGCACCACGGCAACTCGCTCGTCCGCTACTTCTACCTCAAGGCCAAGGAAAAGGTCGACCCGGAGATGGAGAAGATCGGCGAGGAGACCTACCGCTACCCCGGCCCGCGGCCGCAGACCAAGGAGGCGGCGATGGTGATGCTGGCCGACTCCGTCGAGGCCGCCTCGAAAAGTCTCAAGAACCAGAACGAAGACAACCTGAAGCGGGTCATCCGGGACATCTTCGACAACTATCTCACGGACGGCCAACTCGACGACTGCAGCTTCTCTCTCAAGGAGCTGCAGATGATCGCCGCCTCGTTTCTGGCGACGCTCCTGACCGTTTACCAGCAGCGGCCCGGCTACCCCGGCTTCGAGTTCGAGTCCAAGCCGAGGAAAAAAGCCGAGCGGCCTCCGAAGAAGGACAACCATGATCGAAATCATCATCCGACGGAAGAAGGATAAAATCGACCCGGCCCGGTTCGAAAAGCTCCTCAAGAAGCTCATCCGGCATTATGACCTGAAGCGACCGGAGCTCTCGCTCGCCTTCGTCGGCGACGCCGAGATCCGGACGCTGAACCGGAAGTTTCGGAAGAAGGACAAGGCGACCGACGTCCTCAGCTTCCCGCTGAGCGAGGAGGCGGCGGACGGGAAATTCTACCTGGGCGACATCGCCGTTTCGGTGCCGACGGCCACGCGGCAAGCGGCGGAGATCGGCCATCCCCTCGAGCGAGAGCTCGAATACCTGACGATCCACGGCTTCCTCCACCTGCTCGGATATGAGCACGACGAGGGGCACGAGGCGGAAGAGGCCAAGGTGCGCGAGATGTACGCGGGCGACGCGGCGCGCGGCGCGGGCCGGCGGCCGGCGAGGAAGAAATCCTCCCGATGATGGAAATCCCGGGCCTCGTCCTGAGCCTTCTGGGGACGTTCGTCCTGTCGCTCTTCCACATGGCGCTCGACGGCTTCTCCAAGGTCTCGCTGAGCGGCTTTCTCGAGGAAAAGGTCAAACCCTACCGCCATGAGGTCCTCAGGCGCTATAACGAGATCCGGATCGCCGTCGAGTTCTTGCGGACGATTTTCCTGATCGCCTTTTTGATCTATCTCTTCCTGGCGTTCCGGACCGGCGCGCTGTGGCCGCTCTGGCTTTTCCTGGCGGCGGTCGGGGTCTATGGCGCCCTTTTCGAAGCGCTCCCCCGCTGGATCGCTTCGGTGGCGCAGGAACGCCTCGCCCTGACGTTCCTGCCGTCGTATCGCCTCCTCCTCAATCTCGCGGCCCCTGTGGTCGCCCTGGCCCGCTGGCATTGCTCAAGGGAGGACGCCGAGGAAGACGAGGAGGATGAGCGCGAAGCCGGAGACGAGGAGATCGCAACTTTCATCGACGGGGCGAAGGAAGAGGGCATCATCGAAAAGGGCGAGGACGAGCTCCTACGGAGCGTCGTAGAGTTCGGCGACACCATTGTCCGCGAAGTCATGACGCCGCGCGTGGACATGGTCTGTATCCGGCGGGACGCGACCTTCCAGAAGCTCCGCAACCTGATGATCACCGAGAAATATTCGCGCATCCCGGTTTACCGCGACCGGATCGACAACATCGAGGGGATCGTCATCGCCAAGGACATCCTGGCTTTCAACGAGAAAGAATTCGACACCGCCCCGATCGACCGCTTCCTGAGGCCGGTCATCTTCGTGCCGGAGTCGATGGACGTGTCGGACCTGCTCCGCGAATTCCAGAAGGCCCGCCAGAAGCTGGCCGTGGTCGTGGACGAGCACGGGAGCGTCGTCGGCCTCGTGACGATGGAGGACCTGATGGAGGAGATCGTCGGCGAGATCCAGGACGAATACGATGCCGACGAGGCCCGGATCGCGGAGCTCGCCCCCGGCCGCGATTATCTCGTCCCGGGCGGGACGAAAGTCGAGGAGCTCGAGGACATCTTCGAAATGGAGTTGGCCGAAGACGATTTCATCACGGCCAGCGGCCTCGTAACCCACAATCTGGGCCGCCTGCCGACGAAGGGCGAGAAACTCGAGATCAAGGGCCTGAGCGTCGAGGTCCTCGACGTCGACCAGATGCGGATCAAGAAGCTGCGGATGACGCGGCCGCCGGAGCCGGAGAAAAAGAAGGGAAAATAGCCATGCCCAGAGCGAAGAAGGCCGCCGCGCCGAAAAAGACAACCAAGGTCGGATACGTCGCCCTCATCGGGCGGCCGAACGCCGGGAAGTCGACGCTGATCAACGCTCTGATTGGCCAGAAGATCGCCATCATCTCTGACAAGCCGCAGACGACTCGCATCAGCATCCTCGGGATACACACGACGGAGAAGGGGCAGATCATCTTCATCGACAACCCGGGGATCCACAAGCCCCTCCACAAGCTCAACAAACGGATGATGAACTTCGTCTATTCCTCGCTCCAGACGGCCGACATCGTCTGCCTGTTGATCGACGCCACCGAGAAGTTCGGCCATGGCGACGAGTACGTTCTCGAAACGCTGAAGTCCGTCAAAAACCCGGTCTTCCTGCTGATCAACAAGGTCGATGCGGTGAAAAAGGGCAATGTGCTGTTGTTGATCGACAAGTACAAGGACCTCGCGCCGTTCAAGGAAATCATCCCGATCTCGGCCCTCAAAGGGACGAATCTGGATGTCCTGGAGCGGCTGATCTACGAGAACCTGCCCGTCGCCGAAAAACTGTATGGCGATGACGACATCTCGGACCAATCCGAGAAGTTCCTGCTGGCCGAAATCATTCGGGAGAAGGTCCTGAAATACGTCGAGAAAGAGCTACCCTGGGCCACCGCCGTCTATATCGAATCGATCGAGAAGAGGACGGGCGAAGAGAACGAACACGGAACATCCGAGGAAACGGACGAATGGGCGGAAGATGGAGAAGACGAAAGCGCGATGGAGGGCGATGGCGCGGAAGAACGCGATCACGCGCTGTCGAAGAAAGCAGCGCCGGCCCCGAAGGCGCCGCGGACTCCAGATCCCGATCATATGCCCGGCGTCGGACCTACGCCCCGGAAGTGGCGGCCTCTGACCTACATCAAGGCCAGCATCTTCGTCGAAAAGGACAATCATCGGAAAATCGTCATCGGCCGCCACGGCCATCTCGTCAAACAGATCGGGATCGAAGCCCGGCGAGAGATCGAAGAGATTCTGGAAACGAAAGTCTATTTGGACCTCCAGGTCAAAGTCAAGGAAGAGTGGCGCGACAAGGCCGACGTCCTCGACATGATCGAGGGGCAGAAGATTATCGGCTAGCCTGTCATGGCGAGCGACCCTTGGGAGCGAAGCAATCTCTCGCGCCCAATGTCATCGCGCAGCGACGAAGCAATCTAAAATAAAAAACGGGGGGCTCGAAGCCCCCCGTCGTCCCATCATCCTCCGGCCGGCTAACCGGCGTCGCCGCGCGGGCGCGAATCCCCATTTCGGGCCGCCTATTATTTTATGTGGTGGCTCTTGAGCTGGGCGGCTACGAAGTCCACGGTTGCGTTAACCTCGGTCATGTAGTCGGCCGCGCAGATCTGCATGGCCGCGGAAATCCCTCCATTGATCAGCGCGGTCAGCATCTCGTCGGACGGGGCCGGCAGGCCGTACAGCGCCAGAAACGCGCCCGCCAGGGACCGGAACTGGTCCACGATGTTGGCGATCAGCGTGGCATCGTCCCCCAGGAGCAGGTAGCCGTAGCCGACCGCCCCCTGCCGGAATTCGGTCTCGGCCTGGACGATCAGGCCCGACGCGTCCTTCACGGACAACGGGAATGGCGTCGTCGTCGAGAATAGGGAGAGGTCTTTGGCGTAAGCTGCGACCATCAGGAATTGGACGTTCGGCCGCGGACGGCCGACGATCTCCATGAGCTTGCGGCCTAGGTCCTGGTCGTAGTGCTTCATGATGACGTCGCCCGCCGCCTCGACGAGATTGTGGCAGATCTCCAGGGCCGCGGCCTGAACCGTGGGGTCGTCGGCCCCGAACAGGGCCGCGTAGCCCGGATCCTGCAGGAGAATCGAATTCAGGATCTTCGCCTTCGTGATGATGTACCCCTCACCCGGAACGTAGGTCAGAGAGCTCGTATGGGCCGTGGTGTCCGCCCCCCAGATATTGTTGTGGGAGAGGAACCCGGCGGCCGCCGACTTTTCGCTCCCCGTTTTGGCCGCGTTCTGGACCTTCATGAACTCGAAGTGCGTCTGCTGATAGAGCCAATCGCGGTAAAGGACGCCCGGCAGGGCGAACAGGTAGTTGAACGTGTCGGGCGCCATGGCGCCATAAACTTCCTCGAGATTCTGGGCGCCGGCCTTCTTCCTGAGCAGGTCGGCGATGTACGCGTGCGTCCCCTTCTCCCAGGAGAACGCGGTCGCCGAAAAGCTCATCCAGATCACCGCCCCGATCATCAAACTCCATCCCAATCGCTTCATCGTAGCCTCCTTATTTTGGATATTCATGACAAATCCAAGATACAAGAGGCTGCGGCGGAAGTTGTTAATATTTTGTTAAGAAACTGTCATTTTTCCCTGGAGAGAAGCGCGGATAATATTGACTTTGCGCGGCCGGCGTGCGAAAATCAGTCACCCTTCTGGACGGTGGGTGTAGCTCAACCGGTTAGAGCATCGGACTGTGGATCCGAAGGTTGGGGGTTCAAGTCCCCTCACTCACCCCACTTTTGAGTTTGGCCCATTTCGAAGAGCATTCCGAAGGGCTTATTCCAATAGATTCTTGCAGTTACTCCCTTTAGTTCGCAATTTGAAACAAGGATTTTTTTGTCAAGCGGTGCGGAGATTATTTTCTATTTAGCCTTCAGTGTTTGGAAGCACTTCAACATCAGCTCGACGTTCGCTCTGGTATAGACAGGGCCTTTCGTGTCTTCGGCGCCGTACGTGGAATTGCCGGCCTTCACGTTGGCCAGGAAATGGAACTCCGATTTGCCCATAAGCGTCGATTCGTAGAGCAGGGCGTCGGCCGTTTCGACGTAGAACTTCTTGAGCTTATTGAGGGTGTTGGCCATGATCTCTTTCTTGAGAGCGGCAATGTCTTTGGCGCTCGAGCTGACCTCGACCTGGAAAATAGCGCCCTTCTTGACGAGGACGGTCCCGAAGTCCTCGGCAGCCTTCGCTCCTTCGGGGGCCATCATGACGACGGGGAAGGACGCGGACGCTTTAGAGAGATCAACGGAAACGAGCTTTTCATCGGCCTGCGGATTGGCCGCGGCCAGCCCTAAATACGACGCCCCGACAAGGGCAAAAACGAGGAACATCATCGCGAGAAATGATTTTTTCATGATGGGTCTCCTTTTAAAGCTTGTTCCCTAATCAAGGTTCTGAACGGAGAAGGCTACGCGGACGAATGAATCCGCGGCGTCTCCGGAATCAGAGTCTCGGCAGGATGGCGTCCAGGGCCTTTTGAGGCGAGGCCGCTCCGAACTGGAATTCGATTTCCTCGCCCGATTTCAGCTTGACGGCCAGAGCTTTCTGGAACAGGGATTTTTTGACGCTGGTCGCCGCGCCGATCTCGGTGTAGGGAATGCTCACGAGTTTCTCGACTTTTTCGAACGCCTTGAGCCGTTTCGAAATGAGCAAACCCGCGTTTTCTTCAATGGAGATTCCCGACTCAAAATAGATGTTCTGATTCGTCACATGAAGTTTGCCGGCGAGTTTTTCCGAATTGGGCCGCGGTTCGCCGAGAAAAACGGACCAGGAGCCGAGGATTTCCTCCCCGGCCGAAAGGCAGCTTTTATCCACCGTTCCCTCCTTTTTCATGACCTCACGGAGGACTCTTGGTCCTCGGAGGGCCTGTTCTCATCGTCCGCCTAACACTTCGAGCGCTCGCGCTCCTGGAAAATCCGTGGGCGACCAAACCTTTCCCCATCGGGAAACGCGTACGGCCACCCGGCAAAAGACTCCAGAACTTGAGGCTGTAACTTAGTTTCCGGACGCCTTCATTTTATCAAGGCCATGGCTTCCTGGAATTTGGTCTGGGCTTCCTGGACCTTGGGATCCGAGGCGAACGGAGCAATCTTCTGCATGGCGTTCATCATCTTGCCTGCCGCGGCCATCATCCGATCCATGAGAGGCTTCAACTCCGCCGGAGGATTATCTTGGTTCTTTAATTCGGGGTATTTTGTCTCGAATGCCTTGAGCTCCGGAGCAACCGCCTTGGTCGTTTCGGTCAGCGTGTTCAGAGCGGAAACGACCTCATCCGCGGTCTTTGCGCCTTCGAGGGCCGTGGCGAATTTCTCGTTCGCCCCGATATACTTATCCATCACCTTTTGGACGTCGGCGTACTTTCCTCCACCGGAAGTTCCGCCGCCCTTACAGGCGGCCATGGACAAGGCTAGCACGATGACAGCAACCAAAATCAATGTTTTTTTCAAGGTTGTTCCTCCTATCGATGAAGATTTAGCTTTTCTATTCTATATCATAGAGACCAGGCTTATTCAACAGATTCTGAACTACTGCCGGTTAGGCCAAACCCTGCCTCCGGAGGCTCATTTCCCAGGTTTTTCTCATGAAACCTGAACCGATTTAAGGAGGAGGTCAGGTCGGGCTAAGCCTTCGCGGGAAAACCCGCTGTCTGAGCAAACAGAATACGCTGTCCGGGCCGCAACTTCTAAGACGATTCACGGTATCATCGGCGTATGAGTTCGATCTTGTTACGATTCCTGCTTTCCCCGATTTCGAGGATCCACCAGTTGTTGCTGGCAAACATCATTCTTGCGGGTTCGCCATTGAGAACGAAGCTGCACCAAAATCCTCCCTGTGGATTTGCCTCCGGAGCAAAGCTCTGGCTTATAAGAAATGGACCTTTGCCGTCGATCGTGATTCCGCCTCTTACAGCGCCGATGGACACCTGGGGTTTGCCGTAGAACATACCACCAAATCCCTGTCCTGTAGCATTGTTCACCTTCCAAGTTCCCTGAATGTTTCCGAATACGTAAGCGGCATCGCATTGAGCAAAAGTCATCTCATTCCCAGCCAGGAGCACGAACAACAGTGCAATCCACATCTTCCGAGACCTAGACATAACCCACCTCCTTTTAAATAACTAGAATTTGCTTTTTTATCAATTCTGATTGAAGCATCGGAATCGAACGAGTTCTATAGCTATGCGGCAGTTCGCTTTGGGGTCAGACTCCACGGCGTAACAAATACCCGCACCGGACGATGAATCTACCCCCTCCCCTTGCCGGCACTATATCGCCGGCTGAGCAACGCTGTCAATAACCGCGAAAATCGCCCCCCCGAATATCCAATTGGGACAAGCAATCCTCTTGAACCGGCTGAAAGTCGATAGACGATCGCCTGATTACGACTTAGATATATTTTAGGCCATTTGAAGTGCTTCACGCATTTCACGAAGACAATTCGCTAGAGGGATTTCCCTCAACGCATTTCGAAGCCCATAGATTACGGTACCCCAAAAATCAAAGTCTGATCGAGATCTCGGGACGGTCATAAATGGACTTGCTTATTCAAAAAGTTGCTGACAGAATGGACGAGAAATGGGGAACAGGAAGTGTATATTTTTTTTAAGGAGTCCTCGATGAAAGTATGTAGATCCGCTCTGATATTTTTTATTTGCGCCTTTGCAGTCGTTCAGATTTGTGTGGCCAGCGTTTCGCCTTCGGATGTCGAACAAAACGTTTCGGCTGTAATGAATCAGGACAGCGGTCAAACCCTATCGAGCGAGTTATCTTCGCTCAAAGATGTCCAGATGTACAATCGCAGTATTCATATTATGGCCATGCTGCTGGTCGGTTTCGGATTTTTGATGGTGTTTGTGAAAAAATACGGCCGATCCGCAGTAACAGCAACGTATCTTCTTGTGAGCGCGGCAATACCTCTTTATTTTCTGCTCAGTAGTCTTGGCCTATTCGGCCCATCAAAATCAGCAGATATGGAAAAACTTATTTTGGCGGAATTCGCGGCGGCAAGCCTTTTAATATGTGCCGGCGCCGTGTTGGGAAGATTAAAGATGATTCAGTATCTCGTATTAGGCGTTTTTTTTATACTGTGCTACATGCTGAATGAATGGATAGTTTTGGGCGGCGGCCTTGGGCTCCTTAAAAGCGGCTTTGTGGATACAGGCGGTTCGATAGTCATTCATTCTTTCGGCGCGATTTTCGGACTGGGCATTATCATAGCGATGACAACCAGAAAAGAACTCGATGAGCCGATAGAATCCGATGCTGCCAGCGATCGTTTTTCAATGATTGGAAGCATGGTTTTATGGTTGTTCTGGCCGAGTTTCTGCGCGGCTCTTGTATCGCCCCAGCAAATTCCGCACACCGCGGTCAATGTTGTTTTGGCTCTTTGCGGCGCCACCATAGCAACCTATTTTTCTTCGATATTCTTCAGAAAAGGCAAAATATCCATCGCGGATATTGCCAACGCATCTTTGGCCGGCGGCGTGGCAATCGGCTCTACATGCGCCTATGCCAGTCATCCGACCGCGTTTGCCATCGGAATATTAAGCGGTGTGCTTTCTGTATTTGGTTTTGCCGTTATCCAGAGCAAGCTCCAGAAAATACTAAAAAGCGTAGATACCTGCGGCGTTCTTAACCTGCACGGCTGGCCGGGATTGATGGGCGGTATCGCGGCGGTATTTGTTGTCAACGGCATTGACAAGTCCGTACAGTTCAAAGGCATTGGAATATCAATCTTCATAGCAATAGTCGCAGGTTATATAACGGGAAAAATACTATCGGTTTTCGGCAGAAGAAGCAGGTCTTATCTTGACTCTGAGGAATTTGCCGACGCAGAGGGATAAATGCTGAAAAGTAGTTACGGAGGCACTAAGTGACCTGTCTAAGTGGCGAAGCGTCGGATCCAAGCCCGACGGCGAGATAATCGTCGATTCGAGAGAATATTTATCGAGCGCCAATCATGGTCTGTGCAAAATCGGTATTGGAAGAATTGAAAGCCTGCGGCGTGACACATGTCGTCGGTCTCGCCGACAATTCTTCGGCAGCCCTAATGGCTCTTCTCGCCAACGATGATTCAATCCGGTTCATCGGTGTTACCCGCGAAGGGGAAGCTTTTGCCCTGGCCTCCGGATTATGGATCGGCGGAAAGACGGCGGTGGTTGTAGCCCAGAATACGGGATTTCTGGAGAGCGGAGACGGCCTTCGAGGAACGGCCCAGCGCATGCGAATCCCGCTCGTCTGCCTAATCACGTATCGCGGCTACGAGAAGATGCGGCGCCAATCAGCCAAGGCCGAGCCGAGGCCATGGACTATTGAAGAATTCAGCCGGGCGGACCTGGACTCGGCGGCAATCATCACGGAACCAACTCTGAACGCCTGGAATGTGCCCTTTGATTTTCTCGAAACCGACGCCGACCTTCCCAAGATCGCGAAGGCATTTTCCCGCGCGGAGAGAGAATCGAGGCCGGTTGCGCTTCTTGTGACCGGGGACATGAGATGAGACTGACCGCAGGGACCATGATGACGAAAGATCAGTTGCTCAAACCCTTGGCCGAACTCCGAGGCCAGAGCGTCGTCGTGACCTGCATGAGCGTAACTCGTCCGTGGGGGACGTATTCATCAAGCGATCTGGATTTTGCCTCGGCCGACAGCGCTATGGGGCATACAGCCGATCTCGCCCTGGGAATTGCCCTGGCCCAGCCGCAGCGCAAAGTCATCTGCCTGAACGGCGACGGGAGCATGCTGATGACGCTGGGCACGCTGGCCACGGTAACGGCCGCGGGGACGAAGAACTTTGTACTCTTCGTCGTCCAAAACGATACGTACGAGATCACCGGAAATCAGGAAATTCCGGCGGCTGGTCGGATTGACTTTCCCTTGCTGGCGCGCGGCGCCGGCTTCCGGCGGGTCTATTATTTCGAGGACCCGGATTTGTATAGGAGGACGCTACCCGAGGTGCTGTCCGGAGAGGGACCCGTGTTTGTCGCGGTCCGAGTCGAAAAAGGTTCGGAAGGCCCGATCAGCCGGAGCGTAAAAGAACAATCCCGCTACCTCCGGGTCTCCCTCGCCCAATCGGCCCACGATCTCAGGAAAGCGCTGACGTCATAAGCCCAAAAGCCCGGCAGAAAGTCGGGCAAGGAAAACGTCAATAGCCCTGACACACTCAACAGATTTCCTGAAGGCGGCAATCGGCAGGGAACCAAAAGCGGCAGGACTGGCGGCGGACGAAATCGTATCCCACCTGACCGGAGTCATTCGTGAGGTGGTGAAGCGATCAGCCCTGGTGAACGATGGGGTGGACATTCGGCGCCTGTCGCGCGGGTTCGAGCTCGAGCCACGCATAATGGAGCCGTGAGCTTGAAATACGTGGATGAATTGGTTATAATTAGATAAAAGGGATGAGAAAGCGGATATTTCGTGAGCTTCGATTACTAGACGGCTTTGCGGAATGACACTTTGAGCTCAAGTTTTGTCTGAGGAATGTTTTCAGATCCGCATCGGGCCTTCCCCGGCCTCAATATAACAAACTGATCATTTATGACATTCAATTTGACCTAGAAAAGGCGGCCTTCAGCAGACGAGGGGAAAGGCTTCGGAAAGCACGGGTCGGCCTGTCGGCCGCGACGTCGGGCGGCCAGGTGCCAGGATTCAGCCCTTCAGCCGTTCCATGATGGCGGCGGCGGCGGTTTCTTCTGTCCCCAGCGTCGAAAGATCCAGCTCGGACCCCGGCCCAGGGACCTCATCCCTTAAAAAATGGTCTAGACATAATGTGAGTTTTCTGGCAAAAAGTTCCATTTTGGGCGGGATCAGTTTTGGGGTGAGGCTCCGAACACTCCCGACCCCTTCAATCAGATCTGGCTCAAGCGTATCAGAGAACTAGGAGAGCGTCAATTCGCCCTTCCGTCTCTTCTTTAGGAAGGCGACTTGATCCGATTTTGGTCACAGGGCAGCAGATGTTGCACAATGCGGCACCTTAATATATTCAATTGTGGATTGGATAAAAGAATGACCCGCGTAGGACTTGAACCTACAACCCGCAGATTAAGAGTCAGCCAGCCATTAAACAGGTTCTAACCTGGTCTAGCCAGCGACCCCACTCCCTTCTCCCCTGTTACGCCTGATAAATCAGGCATTTACGCGGACTTCCCCTTCGGCTCCGTTTCCGCTCGTTTCCGTTGAATTCCGTCCGATTCCGGGATTAATCCGACAAAAATCCGACATACTCTTTCGGCCTAGGAGGAATTTTGAGAATACAAATAATGACTTGCCTATTTTTTATACATTGTTAAGCAAAGTTTGTTTGCTTCTCTACAATTTAATATCCTGAAGCAAAATATGCGGCTTCAACTTTTTCAATAATGTCAAACCCATTATCTCCATTTGTAAATATTATAATTCCACGTTTCGATTCTGGTAGAAGTATAACTTTTGTGGCAACTCCTGGATCACCACCTGTATGTGTTAATGCATATTCACCTTTGTAGTAATTTTGTTTTATATACCAACCTAGACCATATGCAACATTCTCTCTAACAAACGCTTGTGGCCTAATCATATCTTTGTATATCTCTTCTGATAATCCAGTACCTTTCAGCACATTTACTGCGAATAATCCGTAGTCTTCAATTGTAGTAAGAACATCATCTGAAGCCAAAGCATTTTTTATTCTTTTCCTTAAATTATATGGTTCACCTTCTTTATTGTGTTCTTCAGCATATCGCGACTTATCCATGTCTTCATCCCATAAAAATCTACTATCATTCATCCCATAAGGCTTAAATATGATAGAATCTACTAGTTCTTCAAAGGGTTTGTTAAACTTTTGTTCTATGGCTATCCTAAGATATTCAAAACCTTCCCCAGAGTATTTACACTTGGTTCCTGGTTCAAAATTGAAGGTCAATTTTTGCAATTTATTCATCCACCTCCAATTATCAAAGCCTGTTTGGTGCGTTAATACATGACGTGTAGTAAGTTTTTTATGCAAAGGGTCATTTTTTACATCTGGGTCAACCCAATAATGATAAAGAGGTTCGTCTAAATCCCAATCGCCATTGCTAACTAATTGTAAGGTTAATAATGTTGAAATTGGTTTACTTAAGGAAGCTATATTAAAGATTGCATTGTAGGGAGCAGGAGTATTTTTTTTAAGCTCTCCATAAACTTTAACTTGGCGCAGTACTCCATCTTCAATGATCCCTATCCCTAAGGCGGGAACATTTTTTTCAAGCATTAATTTTTCTATATCTTCTTGAAAACTTGTGGATGTTAATTTTTCTTGTTGTGCAAATAAATGGGTATTTGCATTTTTGGTAACACAACTGGAAAAACAGATAAGCGTGATAGAGAGTGAAATGGAAATCGTTGAATTTTTACCCATCGGTGACTCCTTTAATCATGAGGTCCTTTTAAGATACGAAGTCGAGATCCGCCTGAAGCTCATAAGCGATGCGGGAAACAGCGCTTCGGCTACTTCCTGGGGAAAATGAACACTCCCGAAGGTTCGATCTCCTTCAGGGATGTGACTTTGCCGTTTTCGACAACGAATTCGTAAATCATGTTGGAAAAATCCTTGATCTTGAACTTGAGCCCTTTATAGGGGATCAACTTTTGGTCGGACTGGCCCTGCGGCCAAGAGCAACAGGCCGACGAGGAAAAGTCGCAAGAATTTATTCAGCTGTTTTTGTCCTTGAATAAGATCCATTATGACTCCTTACTTCGTGATGCGGCCGGACTTTCGCCCGTTATCGATAAAGACGCAACCCAACGGGAATTGGTTGCTTGAGAAAACCGGAGGGGGAAAAGAATTCGACGATCGTCTTTCCGCTCCCGATGGAGCTCTTGAAAGCCTTCACCTATGAAAAAAAGCCGGAGAACAAATAAGGGTCATGGACCTTATCCCTGAAAAATGGTCCGTCCATAATGTGAGTTTGCTGGCAAATGTTACCCTTACGCCGTTTCTCGGCCATTTTGTGAGCAGATTGTAAAACAAGCGTTAACAAACGCTAATTATTTCGCCTTCAAACAGGTTCTAACCTGGTCCAGCCAGCGACCCCACCCTTTTTCCCCTGATACACTTTGATTATCAGTAACTTGTAAGGTATTTCTCGAAAATCCTATTCTGGCCGTTTCCGTCATTTTCAGCCGTTTTCCGGTACAAAGGCGACAAAAAGTCGACATTGTTCTTTCCAAGTTCATTCTAAGGAATATGACAAATTGACAGTCTTTTATTCTTTTGATATATAACCGACTAAACAGGGTGGGACTAATGCCTAATGATAACAGCAGCAGTTCATTTGAGAAAATATTTACTTATGTAAAATATGCTGCTGGCGCAGCAATATTTTTTTATGCTTACTTATACATAATCGGATACTTATATTTATATTCATACTTTGATCATTGGAGATTATCTGCATTAAGATTAGGGTTCTCAATAGTAGATTTTGCAACAGCTGCTATTTATCCCATCATATTGATACTAATAAGCACCATCTTATTCCTACCCATGGGCTATATTCTGATTATTAGTAATAGTCGGTCTGAAATTAAGGCAAAAAAAAGGCTTCGAAATTTGCAAGTGTATTTTTCATATATATATTAATCCCGTTAATTGGTGTTTTGCTTATTGTCATTAATCTCCAAAATATAAAATCAATATTCAATTGGCTTAATCTTATTATCGTCATAGGAATTATTTCATATATTGCTGGAGTAGCGATCGGAGAATATAGGGGGGGAAAGAAAAAAATATTTGTTCATGTCCTAATAGTAATCGCCTTATTGTATTTATTGCTCGTTCCCATTTTTTCATTAAATGCTGGCGGATCTTTTGCATCGGTATACTGGAAATATTATTATAACCCGCTAAAAACCTATCCAGATAAATTAAGTAATGTGATCGTCTATTCCCGCGATACTATCGACGATTTTGAAATATTTCGTACTGGTTCAAACAAGTATGAACGCTTGTTAGAATTAGAATTTAAGAATGACATTTATTATTTCGTTGCCGATTTAGAAACATTCACTAAGACATCTGAATCACTATCAGCTAATTATTCTAAAAATATTGATCAATTAGAAAAGGAGGTAGATAAACTTATTGCAGAAGCAGAATCAGGAACTAATCTTATTAAAAACGATAATACTGCAAATATGATTAAGGAGGCTGGAAAACAACTTGAACAATTAAATATAGTTGGGGCAGTCGCAAGTAGAGAGGCGAAATTAAACGAAATTAAGGGACAGTTAGATAAGACGAAAGAAATCCTTAGTAGAAGCGGGGTGCAAAGCAAAAAAAATATGGAATTGCTGAATAAAGCACAAGAATTAAATGATAAAGCTAAGCAAGAATCAGTTAGATGGTCAGAAATGATCACTATATCAAAGATAAACAGTCATTCTGTCTTTGCGATTGGAAAAGACCGAATTTCGAAAATTATTTATATTAATTGAAGATCTGAGGAACCAAATGATAAGAGATGCAATTCAGAGAATTCTGAATGAATATATGGCTCTTCGTGAAAGCGAGTGGGTGATTTCAGGGTAGAACGCATGGGATTCTCAGATCGTCGGCAACATACAAGTCAGGATCTTCAGCCGCAGGTAGTCTTCGTTGCGGAGCCCGGTCGGGACGGTGGGCCTTCCCGTGACAAGATGATGGGTTGAACCCCGAATAGATGGGCCTCACAGAGATAGACGCTGGGCCGGGCCTGTCGTTCTCAAAGAGCCCCCGAAAACCTTTGGGATACGTTACCCCGCTATGCCGGGTGACCGCGCTCCGCTTACTATGCCATCTGGTAAGTGCAAGTTCGAGGCTCAACACCGACACGGCGCTTCGCGCCTTGGCGGACGGCCGGCAAGGTGAAATTTGGTTTTTGTCTTGGCGTAGGTTTCAGTTCGACTGACGCGCCGTGCGGGTTATGCGGGACGTTGGGCGGTTTATAGTCACAATGAAGCTGGGAGAATTGGACAAAAAATAAAAATCGCCATCACAGGCACGGGCGGGGTCGTCGCCCGAGCCCAAGCCAATAATTAATGGAGGTTATCATGGAATCACAAAAAAGCAGGCGTCGTTTTCTCGAGGATTGTGCGAAGTACGGTGGGGCCTGTTGCTCTCTACTGGCCTGGAACCGGCATCTGACCGCCGGAGCTTTCCTCCAAGAAAAGAAGGACGCGGAAAGAAAGCCCATAGATCTGAAGCAGCTCGCCTATTGCGGCATTCCCTGCGCGCAAGCGTGCGAGCTGTACAAGGCAACCCTGGAAAATGACGTGAAAGCGAAAAAGCTCATCCATGAAAAATGGGGATGGAAAAAGAAGTTCGGCATCGAATACGATCCGGAAAAGGTCTTCTGCTACACTTGCAAGCCTGGAGATAAGCCCAAAAAGATCGGCATGGACCAATGCCTCGTCCGCAACTGCGCCCTCGCCAACGGAATCGAGTCCTGCGTCCAATGCTCGATTCTGGCCGCCTGCGACAAGGAATTCTGGAAATCCTGGCCCGATACGTTCGAATTCGCGAAAAAAGTCCAGGCCCGGTACCGGACCCAGCCGGGCGCGCTGATCAAGGAAATCAACATCAAGGAGAGATAAGATAGCCCCCATTCCGTTGTTACCTGGCATGCTTATGAGACCTGCGGGCAGGCCTGCCTACGTTTTCGTTTATTCTGTCCCCAATTTAGCGCGAACTACGTATCATTTTTAGGAGGTTTGCCGCCATGCGCCGATCATACATTTGCGGAGCCGTTTTTCTTTTTATCCTTATGGCCGCTTTTTCGGGGACTATCGCGCAGACGCCAAGGACGATAAACAACGCCGGCGAAAATATCCTGGTCAAAGTGGAAAATCTGAAGGCCGCCCCCGAGCCATACCGTTTCGGGTTCTCCACGATCACCGGCCGGGATGGCCGAGCGCTGCTTTCCTACTTGTCTTCGGACCTGTTGGAGGGACGGGAAACGGGGTCGCGCGGTTATCGCCTGGCGGCCGGTTATGCGGCTTCGCTCTTCGCCCTCTGGGGACTCGAGCCGGCCGGCGATACGGGAAGCGATGGCGGGCGCGGCTATCTGCAGGAAGTCGTAATGAAGGATTACAATGGCCTGGGATGCACGGCCGATGGGTTGATGAATGAGGGCGAAAACGCCGGGGGTCGGACCTTTCACGAAGGAGTGGATCTGGAAAACTATTACCGGAACCGCATCCCGGAAATCATTTCCGCTTCGGTGATCTTCGCCGGCTACGGCCTCAGCGAAAAGTCGATCGCCTATGACGATTTTGCCGGGCTCGAACTGAAGGGTAAGATCGTCATGATTCTCGACGAGGTCCCTGGCCAGGGCAACCCGGCTTCGCCTTTCATGAGGGGTGGGTTTGGGGGAGATCTTGAGCCGGGCCGATCAGGCCGTCGGCCTCGATCTTTGGCCCCTGACCGAGACGACGGTGAAGAATTCGGGTATCGTCAGCGACTACCTTCCTTTTGCCGAAGCGCACGTTCCCTATCTCTATTGGGCCGGGATGACGCACAAGGATTATCACCGGACGAGCGACAGCGTCGACAAAATCGACCTGGAGTTGATGGCCAAGATCATCCGCCTGGCTTATCTCAGCGCGCTGACCCTAGCCGATCAATAGAGAAGGAGGAGACGGCGGCCCTGTTCTTTTTCGGTTCTGCCAACCTAGATATCGGAACGTCCGTCTTTATGATGGGCTGCGATGGTCCACTCGCGGCGATAATCCAATGATCGATTTGCTAATAGGGAGAAAAACGATGTGTTTCTTTGAGAATAAAAAGGCGTTTTTTGCGGCTCTCATTTTCACATTCGCGGGTTTGCCGAGCGCGGCCGCGGAGACGAAGCTGCTGCGCTATCCGGACATCCATAAAGACAAAATCGTATTTTGTTACGGCGGGGACCTGTACACCGCTTCCATCACCGGGCAGAACGTCAAGCAACTTACGTCCTTTCCTGGAGAAGAACTTCTGCCGAAGTTTTCGCCCGATGGAGAACAGATCGCCTTCACGGCGGAGTTCGAAGGGAACAAGGAAATCTATGTGATGTCGGTTCATGGAGGGAAGCCCAGACGATTGACCTTTCATCCCGCTGAAGAATATATCGTTGACTGGCATCCGGACGGAACCAAAATCATCTTCCGTTCCAATGGCAGCAGTTCCAGCTACAGGTTCAACCGGCTTCATAGCGTTTCGGTTCAAGGGGGACTTCCGACCGTCCTCGAATTGGCGGAAGCGGATTTGTCCAGTTATAACGATCGGGGGGATCAAATCGCGTTTTGCCGGACCAGCCTTGAGACGATGCTTTGGAAAAGATACAGAGGCGGTGCGGGACCGAATATCTGGACGTATGATTTTATAAATCATAAAGCAGAACTGATCATCGATGATGTCTCGATCAATCATCATCCCCTATGGATCGGCGATTCCATTTATTTCGTCAGTGACAGGGGCGAGACCAAAGAACAGAATTTGTGGGCCTACAATTGCAAAAGCAAAGAGGTCCGCCAACTGACTTTTTATAAGGATTGGGGAGTCAAATGGCCGAGCAAAGGCGGCGATCAAATCATCTATGAAAACGAGGGCAAGCTCTGCGTCTATAACGTAAAAAGCGGGAAAATTGCCAATATCAAAATCGAGATTGCACTTCCTGACAACTTCCTCGCGGCAACGGTCAAAAACGTGCAGGACAAAATGTACTCCGCTGCCATATCGCCCGACGGGAAGAGAGTGATCGTAGGAGCTAGGGGAGAGCTATTTTGCCTGGAACCCGAAAAAAAAATATCCCGCAACCTTACCGGAACACCCGGGATCAATGAACGATCCGCGGTCTGGAACCCGGATGGTCGGCATTATGCCTATATATCGGATATTTCCGGAGAGGAACAAATCTATATACAAACAGAGGAGGGCGGCCAAAAGCCGATTCAGGTAAGCCAGAGCATAAAATCAAAGCTGGGTGGCCTCAATTGGTCGCCTGACGGCAAAAAAATCGGTTATTCCGATAAACGGGCCTGCTTTTATGTCATCGAACTGGAAACCGGGGAAACAAAAAAGATATTTTTTAATGAGTATTTTGGGAGCGAGCGATTCGTATCGGCGGCCTGGTCTCCTGACAGCAAGTGGCTGGTCTATGAAAGCGGGAATCCGAACTGGTTCAGTTCCGTTTTTCTCTATTCATTTGAAAATAACAAAGCCTTCCGCGTAACCGATGAATTGACGAACGCTTTCAATCCGCGTTTCGATCCGGATGGAAAATACCTTTTCTGGATCGCGGATTGCAGCGTCAACGTCGAAGATTCCTATTGGGACGACGATCATCATATGGTCAATCCTTCGAAGATCATCGTCGCTACCCTGCAAAAAGACCGGTTTTCCCCTTTTTCGCCCGGTCAGGGGAGCGGTTCCGAAAAACAAAGTCAAACGGCCCTCCCGATCCTGATCGATGTCGAAGGGTTGGGACAAAGGATCGCGGCTCTGCCGATCGGAAATTCGAATTATAAAAATCTTTTGGCCTTGAAAGGGAAACTGATCTATCGATCCGAGCCGGACACTGGAGATTCGGCAATCAAGATCTATGACCTGCTCGAACAAAAAGAATCGATTCTGCTGAACGGGACTTTTTCCGTCTTTCCGGCTACCCATGCGGACAAGGTCCTTTATTTCGCCTCCGGCCGGGTCGGTATTCTCGATATCAAAGCAGATCAAAAAGCCGGCGACGGCGCCCTCGATCTCTCCGGTTTGACCATAACGGTCGATTATCGAAAAGAGTGGCGGCAAATGTTCAACGAGGCCTGGCGCATCCAGCGGGATTTCTTTTTCGACGAAAAATTGCGCGGCGTCGATTGGGAGGCCATGAAACGAAAATATGAAGTCTTTCTGCCCTATGTGGCCTCGCGCCGGGATCTCAATTATCTGATCGAGGATTTGTTTTCCGAATTGGGTCAAAGCCATGTGGAAATCAAGGGCGGTGAATTGCCGAAAATCCCCCAAAGCAAAATCGGCTTGCTCGGGATTGATCTCGAATTTGATCAAAGCCAGCGGCTCTATAAAATCGCCAAGATTTACCGGGGGCGGAACTGGGATGCGGATATGATCAGTCCATTGACGCTGCCCGGCATGAACATAAAGAGCGGCGACTATCTGTTGGCCATCGATGGGACTCCTTTGGATGACCGCGTGAATCCGGATTCCCTATTGGTCGACAAGGCCGGCGAGACGGTCGTTTTGACGATTCACGAAAAACCCACCTGGACAGGCTCCCATACGGTGAAGGTCAAACCCGCGTCTTTTTCGGAAAGTCGGGGCGACCTGCTGCGCTACAACGATTGGGTTTTGAGCAATATCGAAAAAGTGAATCAGGCGACCGGCGGGAAAGTCGGCTATATCCATATTCCCGATACCTCCTACCCGGGGATGGAATCGTTTTTCCGCCACTTCTATTCCCAGCTCCATAAAGAAGGGCTCATTTTGGACGTCCGCTTCAACAGCGGCGGCTATGGTCCCTATTGGATGATCGAGCGCTTGAACCGCTCCATGATTTACTATTCCCGTATGCCTTATGGAAAGGCGCCCATAAAGGAGCCGGGTACGGGCTTTTTCGGTCCCAAGGTGTGCATAACCAACGAATGGGCCGAATCGGGGGGAGAGAATTATGCTTCGATCTTCCGTCTTTTGAAGAGCGGGCCGCTGATCGGCAAAAGGACCGCCGGCAACCTGGCGTCTGCGCAGGGTTTTTATCTTCTGGATTGGGGCGGCGTCACGTATCCGGCGGAGGGAAAGCAAAACGGCAAGGGCGAAGATTTCGTCGAAAATGTGGGAGTTTATCCGGATATCGATGTGACCAACCGGCCGGATGATCTAATTCAGGGAAAAGATCGGCAGCTCGAGCGGAGCATTCAGGAGATCCTGAAGCAATTGGCCAAAACGCAAAAGGATAATTGACGGAAAGGCGGTGTAAACGCCGCCTATTTCCCCACGCACCGATATTGGATCAAGGCCGAATCCGGCTGCTTGGCCACCTGCGTGGGACATCCGTGGGACAAAAAGGGCTTAAACTCGCTAAAAACAGACCAATGGTGCAAAAAGAAAAACGTTGATCGATATGGGGAAAAGTGGCGGGGCCGAGAGACTCGAATTCGCGACCTCCGGCGTGACAGACCGGAGGTCAGGATTAACAGTCTCCCTTTTCTACTGTGTCACTTTTGTGTCACCTATTTGCATAATCCCATGCAATTCGTGCAAACGGTGGGAACGGTACAAACCGCCCCTTTTCTCTGTAAGTCGTTAGTAATTCAGTAAGTTGCTGGCACTATTGGGCTTAAGGGAAAAAGCCCATTTTTCTTCCTGGAGGATTTTAAGTCCCTTGCTTCTTCCAGCTCTTATATCGGATCGCGTGG
>CABEBD010000085.1_pt1 | contig 39534 bp, 34 predicted proteins | sample 3132501 | NCBI WGS metagenome assembly CABEBD01 (sample SAMEA5534344, study PRJEB31848) | metagenome | biome: tundra; feature: field; material: soil | place: USA | collected 2013-05 | depth 0.45 m | reverse complement strand
CATCGCCCTGGATTTGCTCGCCGGGATCGAAGCGGCCGCGGACGGCGCTTCCTTCCTCAGCCTGGAAAAAACGGCACGCCTGGCGAACGACGTCCGCTCCGGGGACGCCTCCCTCACGCTCGCCGACGCCGACGATTTCAGCCCGGGGAAACTCGTCTGCCTCGCGGACCGGAACCGGGGCGAAATTCTGACCGTCGCCTTGGTAGACGGACCCGTGCTTAGGCCGGATTCGCGGCTTCTCCACGATTTTACGGCCGCCGGGACGGACGTCCTCCTTCTCCGGAAAGTCGCCTATCTTCTTGATCCGGAAAAGGGTCTCCTAAAGCGCAGGGTCAACGCCAGCCCGGCCCAGCCTCTGATCGAGAATGTGCGGTCCTTTTCGTTCACCCACGACATCGCGGCCGGCCTTGCATCCATTTCCCTCGTTCTCCGGGATAACCCCGACAAGACATACTCGTTGGCCGTCTTCCCCCGTAACCTGGCTATCGCCCGAAGGGGGTGAAAAATGAAGGCCGGGGACGAACGCGGATCGCTGACCCTCCTGGCGATCTTCATCTATTTCCTTTTTTCCGCCTTGGGGCTCGGCCTGGTCTACCTGTCCCAGCTCCATCTCAGGACCGGCGCCTATCGGAAGTCGACGGTCCTTCTGGCCTATGCCGCGGAAAACGGAATCAAACAGGGATTCGCCCTTCTCGCGGAGAAAGCGGCGGCGGCCGCCGCACCGGCCGAAAGCGATGAATCCCAGATTGCCCGGCTTCGGGCCGAAATCGAAGCCGGCCGCGTCGGAATCATCGGCGAAGTCCTCGGCGGGGAGTACCCCTTTCGCGTTGAGGGCGCCTCGGGCGACCAGGCGTGGACGGCTTGGACGGAGTTCGGGGCCGCGAAACTTACGGCGGCGGATAGGTTTTTCCTGGCCGATTTTCCGGGGACGGTCCTATCCCGCGGCCGTCTCCTCGGGTTTGCTCCGGAAAAAGCGGCTTCGCTCGATTTGTCGCTTCAGATCCTGGCCGGCCACGTCCCCTTGGCCTATTTTCCCTTTCTCCTCTCGGGGGGCCCGCCTCCGGAAGAGAGGGACGCCCTTCTCCAGGACAAGAACCTCGCCCTGATCCGGCCGGACGGCGCCGCGTTTCCTCCCCGCCCCGCATTCATGGAAGACGAGATATCGCCCGACGAAGCGGATCTTCTTTTGAAGAAGGCCGCCCGGGTCAAGTTCCTGACGCCCGGCCGGCTGACCCGGGCGGAGCTGCGGGGCGCCCTTGGCCTGGAGATGGTGAACGAGCCCGTGCCCGAGGGGGTCTATCTCATACAAAGCGATCTGGGGCTCGGCGGCATATTCGTTCAGGGAGACCTGGACGAAATCGTTCTGGCCGTCGACGGCGAATATCAGGCGATTTCCTTATGGCGCGGCGAGGATTCCTGGCTGTTGAAATTCAGCCCCGCCCTGGGCCGGGCGACATTCGCTTCGCCGGGCGGCGAGGGCCCGCGCGAGTTCGATCGGGCCCCGCTGGGGATCATCCTGGTCAACGGGGCCATTCAATCGCTCGGCGGGGGTGTCATGGGGCCCGGCGGGCTCCCTACGATCGTCACGGACGCCGCCGTCCCCTGCGTCCTGCGGGGCGTGTCCCTCACAATCGTCGCATCCGACAAGATGACGATTACGTCACACCTCGTCCAGCAGGGCGTCAAATGGATCGGAAGCATCCCCTACCTCAAGGATTCGACCAGCCAGCTCATCCTTTACGCCAGCGGCCGGGACCTTGTCGAGGACCAGGCGAAGACCGGCAAGGTCTTCATCGATCCGCACGCGCCCCGCGAGATAGCCCTGCAGGCTTCCATCGCGGCGAAGACCTCGTTCGAATCGGAAGGAGCGTCAAGAACCATCCTTCTCGCGGGCGGCGTCCAAACCGCGAACCTCGCCCTGAACGGATCCCTGTTGAAGGTGCTCCCCGACGACCGGCTGCGGGACCCCGGCCGGGCCCCGGAAAATGCGCCGGCGACGACCCGTTCGCTCCTCGCGATCCTTTCTCTCCGGCCGCTCCGCTGGCGCGACGCCCCATGAAAACCGGATTCACCCTGATCGAGACATCGATCGCCCTGGCGATCACGGCGATTCTCATCTATCTGGCCGGGACGACCTTCCAGAATCTCATCCCAAAATACAAGCTCGAGAAATCGGTCTGGGAGGTCAGCGCGGCGCTCCAGGCCGCCCGGGCCAAGGCCCTCTATAAAGGAGTGTCGTACAGGGTGAAGTTCGGGCCAGGTTTGACGTCCGTCGAGAGCTACGACCCAGCCCGGAAGACCTGGGTGCTCGAAGAGCGTCACGTCGCCGAAGGGGTGTCGATCGAGGCCAACAACGCCCCCGTCTTCGGGCCGGACGGCGCGGTGTCGGGGCTGGCCACGATCCTCGTCTCCAACCGCTGGGGCGCTTACAAGATCACTCTGGCCATCACGGGAAGGATCAAGACGACGAAGATCGCGTGATTATTTCTTCGTCGGATCGGTCCGGCGCCGATAGACGATTTTCCCGTCGACGATCGTGTGCGTGACCTTGGTGTTGAGGATGTCCTCCGGCGCGATCTTGAGCAGGTTCCGGTCGAAGACGGTGATATCGGCGAGCTTGCCGGCTACGAGGCTCCCCCGGATGTCGTCCTCGAACGCGGCGTAGGCGTTGTTGATGGTGTAGGCCCGGAGGGCCTCCTCCACCGAGATCTTTGGCTCCGGGTGCCAGCCCCCCTCAAGCGTTCCTTTTAGGGCCTTCCCTGTTATGGCCGCATAGATCAGATCCTTGGGTTGCGTTTGATCGAGCGTCGCGCCCGGGCCGGGCCAGTCCGAGCCGAATGACGGCCGGGCGGCGCTCTGGTCGCCCATGATTCCGTCGACAGAGCCCTTGAGCGCCCCGTAGCGGAGGCGGAAGCTCTTTTCCTTGGTGGCGGGATGAAGGCCCATCGCGAAGCCTTGCGCCTTGAGCTCGGCCCCGCGCGAGAGATCCGACTGGAGCCAGACCCGGCAGCTGAGCTCGCCGTTCTTATCGAGCTCGATAAAGCGCTTCGTCTGTTCCGGCGTCTCGACGTCATGGATCTCGGTGATGCCGGCTTCCCGGAGGGCGAGAAGGGCGGCTCGGCTTTCATCGATCAGGCGCATTTCGGATTTCGGCTTGACGGCTTTCTTCACCTTGTCGAAGGCGGGGGAGGCTGGGAAGATGATCCCCGTCGGCTGCCCGTCGGGCCCGATTTCGAGGCCGGGGAGCCGCTGCTTGTCCAGGCCCGCTGCGGCGAGCGCCGCGGTGTTGGCCAGCCATTCCCGGCGATCGAACCGGCAGAGGAAGCAGGGATGGTTGGGCGTGATGTCGTCGATCATGCCTCGGTTCGGCCGCCAGGGCGCCTTCGTGTCCTTCGCGCCGCCGCCGGCATCGCCCAAGGCCGACTGCTCGGTGGCGCCCCACAGGCCGTCCGTGATCCATTCCCCGTCATCGAGGAGGTCCACGACGCGCTGGATTTCCTTGCGCAGCCCCGCCGCGTCGGACACGGTCAGGAGATTGGCCCCGGCGATCATCGCCCCGGCGGCCTCGAAATGGACGTGGCCGTCGATCAGGCCGGGGAGCACGAATTTGCCGAGGAAATCGAAAACGCGCGTCTTGGGGCCGACATACCGCCGCGCCTGGCGGTCGGTGGCGCAAACCGCCGTGATCTTGTTGCCGTTGATCACGACGGCCCGGGCGGTGGGCATCGCCGGATTCATGGTGTAAACATCGCCGTTCAGGAGGACGAGGTCGGCCGGGGCGGGCTTCTTGGCGCAGGCCGTGAGGCCGGCGAGCGAGAGGGCGAGGGCCAGGCAAATTCCCATAGAAAAAAGAGGGCTGGGGCGCATGAGGCTTCTCCTGGGGAAACCGGATCGGAAAGATTTGGATGAAATCAAGACAGAAGGATTATATTTTCGAAACGTCCGCGTGTCAAAACATAGCCGGATGTCATGGCGAGCTCCCGAAGGGAGCGCGGCCATCCCCTCCGCCTCGACGATTGAATTCCGGCATTGACTTGAGATATAAAGAGTCCATCTTGTCCGATCGACCCATGCGTCAAGGAGGATTCATGAAAAAACACCTGACCCTCATCATTATTATGGCCTTCGTTTTCCTGGCCGGGCTTCCCGGCCTCGCCCAGGAGCCCTACAAGCTCCCGCCGAAGGCCGTGCTCGACATCATCGACGCGCCGCTGACGCCCCGCGTCTCGATGAATCCGGCCCGCGATACCATGCTCCTGGTCGATTCGGAATCCATGCCGGCGATCGCCTATCTCTCCCAGCCGATCTACCGCATCGCCGGAATCCGGATCACGCCCCTGAACAACAGCGTCCAGGTGCTGTCGTTCAGCACCGGGCTCACTCTGAAGAAGGTCAAGGACGGGACGACGAAGAAAATCGCCCTCCCGGCCGGCATCAAGTTCGCCGCCCCCCGGTGGTCGGCCGACGGGCAATATGCCGTCTTCCCCCGCTACCTAGACAACGGCATCGAGCTCTGGGTCCTGAACATCGCCGCGGGCGAAGCCAAGGCCCTGACCCCGGCCGCCCTGAACATGGTCGTCGGGGGCGGGATGGGCTGGACGCCCGACAACCGCCATGTCCTCGTCCATATGGTCCCGGACGGCCGGGGCAAGGAACCCGAGGAGCCGCGCGTCCCCATCGGCCCCAACGTCCAGGTGTCGGGCGGCAAGGCGGTGAAGACCGCGACCTACGAGGACCTACTGAAGACCCCCTACGACGAGAAGCTGTTCGACTATTATGCGACGAGCCAGATCGTCGAAGTGGACGTCACGACCGGCCAGGGCCGGAAAATCGGCGGCCCCGGCATCTACACCGGCATCAATCCCTCTCCGGACGGCAATTATTATATTGTCACCCGGATCAAGAAGCCCTATTCCTACAGCCTCCCTTACTCCGGGTTCGCCCGCTCCCATGAAATCTGGTCCAAGAACGGCGAACTGGTGAAGGTCGTGGCCGACCTTCCTCCGAACGAAGGCATCCCCATGAACGGCGTTCCGACCGGTCCGCGCAGCCTCGATTGGCAGCCGCTCAAGCCGGCCACGCTCCTCTGGACGGAAGCGCTCGACGGCGGAGACCCCGAGAAGGACGTCCCCTTCCGCGACAAGTTCATGGCCCAGCCCGCACCGTTCACCGCGGAGCCGAAGGAAGTCCTGAAGCTCCAGCACCGGGCCGGCGGCCTGACCTGGTTCGCGACGCCCGGCCAGGCCCTCGCCTCGGAGAGCAACTGGAAAAAGAGATGGCGCACGACGTACCTGGTCGACATCGACCAGCCCCAGACGGCGCCCCGCAAGATCTTCGATCGGAGCACCCAGGACAACTACGCCGACCCCGGCTCCCCCGTCATGACCGACACCAAGACCGGCGACCGGCTGGTCCTCCAGGACAAGGACTGGATCTACCTTCAGGGCACCGGGGCTTCTCCCCAGGGCGACCATCCCTTCCTGGACAGGATGGACCTCAAAACGCTGAAGAAAGAGCGCCTGTTCCAGTGCCAGGACCCCTCTTACGACACGTTCATCGACTTCGACGGGGCGTCGCGCAACAGGATTTTCATCAGCTCCGAGTCCAAGACCGAGCCCCCGAACTATTACATCCTCGACCTCAAGACCAAGAAGAAACAGGCCCTGACCGACTTCAAAGACCCGGCGCCCCAGCTGACGAAGATCAAGAAAGAGCTGGTCAAGTATAAGAGGGACGACGGGGTCGAGCTGTCCGGGACGCTCTACCTCCCCGCCGACTACAAGGAAGGGCAGCGCCTGCCCGTCGTCATCTGGGCCTACCCCTATGAATATTCCGACGCCTCGACGGCCGGCCAGATCCGCGGATCGGTCAACCGGTTCACGTTCTACCGCGGCACGTCCCAGCTTTTCTACGTCGTGGCGGGCTACGCCCTGCTCGACAACGCCACGATGCCGGTCATCGGCGATCCGAAGACCATGAACGACACCTTCATCAAGCAGATCGTGGCCAACGCCAAGGCGGCCATCGACAAGCTCGACCAGATGGGCGTCGGCGACCCGAAGCGGGTGGCCGTCGGCGGCCACAGCTACGGGGCGTTCATGACGGCCAATCTCCTGGCCCACTGCGACCTCTTCGCGGCCGGGATCGCCCGGAGCGGCGCCTACAACCGGACCCTCACCCCGTTCGGCTTCCAGAGCGAGCGGCGGACCCTGTGGGAGGCGAAGGACACCTACATCAATATGTCGCCCTACATGTTCGCCGACAAGATCAAGACCCCGATCCTCATGATCCACGGAGAGATGGACGACAATTCCGGCACGTTCCCGATCCAGTCCGAGCGGCTGTTCGCCGCCCTGAAGGGCTTCGGCGCGCAGGCGCGCCTCGTGATGCTCCCCTACGAGCGCCACGGCTACAGCGCCCGGGAATCCGTGCTCCATGTCCTGGCCGAGATGATCGGTTGGTGCGACACCTACGTCAAGAACAAGAAATAGCGCCCCGCCGGGCGGCCGGACGCCCACCGTGGCCCGCAGCCGGCAACCGCAGGCCCATGCGCACGAATATTATCAGAACGCCGCTCCGGATTTCCTCTGTTGATTGCAAACGAAATGCGAAGACGCTCATCGACTCTCCCCTACGCCTTTGTCGACGAATTTGTCCTATCACTAATCGGGACATCGGCCACATTTCCACACAATATGTGCATAAGGCTGTGGAAAAGTGGCCTCCTCAATTGACTAACAAGCGACAATCTCATCCGTTACCATGGAATGCACACGATTTGGTCGATTCCGGATGCGCCCGAGCCCGGTGCGCGCCGCGGAAACGGACGCGGGGCCGCATCCGGAATTTCGAATCTGATATTTCCGATTCCGGCGGCTGGGCCGCCGCCTCACACGGCCGCTGAGGCGCTAAAAAATGTGCCCGAAGTTGAAATAGAGCCGCGTCCCTTCCTTGCTGAATCCGAAATCCACCCGGACGACGAAATCCGGGAGGTACAACCGGAGGCCGACGCCGTAGTCAATGGCCATGGTCTTGAAGCTGAATTGATCGAGCGAAGGCCAGACCGTCCCCGTGTCGACGAAGAGGTTGCCGCCCAGGCGCCAGAAGATCGGAAACCGGTATTCGATGTTGGCCAGGAACTTGCCCTTGTCGAGGAAGCGGTTAAGGGCGTAGCCCCGCATCGCCGCAAGCTCCGAGCCGCCGCCGAGCGAGGACATGTCGAAGATCGGGATCTGGGACCCGGAGACGTATTGGAGCATGGCCCGGACGGCGAAAACGTCCTTATCGCCGAAGACGAGCGTGTATTTCCGCAGGTCCAGGGTCAGGCGGTTGTAAGAGGAGTCCCGGCTGCCGACGATCCTGCCGGCGATGTCGTCCTGGAGGAAGAACCGGACGCCCTTAGTCGGGTGGATCTGGCTGTCCGAGGTGTCGTAGCGCAAAATCAGGGAGGCGAACGGCACGAACTGCGCCCCGCGCTGCCGGATGAAATCCGTAAACGGCTTGTCGGCCTCGACGTTGCCGTAGTTCAGCCATCTGAGATTGTAGACCGCGGAGACGACGAACTCGGGCGTGATTCCCCGGCCGAACGTGAACTGGAGGGACTTCATCTCGTGGGTGAAGACCGTCACGTCCTCCGCCCGCGCATTGGGACCGAAGCCATAAAAGTTATATTTCAGGTACTTATCATATTCGGCCTTGAAGTCGAAGGACAGCGGATAGGTCTTTCCCTGCCGGATCTCGATGTCGGGGAGGGAAAAGGTGAAGACGTACCAGCGCTCGCCCTTGCTCGAATTGAAGAGGATGAGGTCGAAGGACTCCTTCTTGCCCAGGTAATCCACGAACTTGGCTTTTGCGCCGTAGCCGACGCCGATGTCGTTGTCGTACATGAGGATCGGCATGACGCTCAGCGATTTATAGGACCGGTCGGGGATGCCCTGGCCGAAAGCCCCGACGGCGCAGGCGAGGACGAGACCGGCCAGAACGGCCGATACGGGAGTGGTCCGGGTGAAACGCATGGGTCCCTCCTGCGAATTGAATACATCGGATGGCGCCGCGAAATCAAGGATATTCTTGGCGGCTCGGGTCGCGATCCGGAGAATCCGGGAGACTATTTCTTCGAGGCAGCCGCGGCGAGCCGCTTCTGCTCCTTCTTCTCGGCGAACGTCCGGGGGACGTGGACTTTTTCGCCGCTGAGCGGATCGATCCCGGTGTGGTACATGCACGTCGAGACCGTCATCGGCGTCGGGGTGAAGATCTGGACGCCTTCGACGGGCTTCTCCCCGTCTTGCTCCAGCCTCCGGATCTCCCGGGCCAGCTCCCGGGCCTCCTTCTCCCCGCTCCCGGGGTGGGCAACCATGAAATAGGACTTGAGGTGTTGGCCCCGGCCGGCGTTGATCCGCTTGAACATCGCCCGGAATTCGTCGAGCGGGCGCGATTCCTTGTTCATCCGACGCAGGACCTCGGGCGAAACGTGCTCGGGCGCGATCTTGAGCAGCCCGGAGATATGGTGCTCGCAAAGCTCACGGACATAGGCCTCGCTGTCCATCGCCAGGTCATAGCGAATGCCGCTCCGGACGAAGACCTTTTTCACGCCGGGAACGGAGCGCGCCTTGCGCATCAGCCGGATGAGCCGCCCGTGGCCGCGCTCGAGCCGTTTGCAGTCGAGGCAATTCCTCTCGCACCGCTCGCGCGCGGGGCAGTCCATGCCGTACATGTTGGCCGACGGCCCGCCCAGGTCGTCGATATAGCCCTTGAAGTCGGGGTGCGCGGTCAGGCGCCGGATCTCGTCGAGAATCGACACTTCGCTCCGCGACACGATCCGGTCGCCCTGGTGAAGGGCGAGCGAGCAGAACGAGCAGCGCCCCACGCAGCCCCGGTGGGTCACGACCGAGAACTGAGCCATCTTAAACTCCAGGAAATGGGCCGGGATGCGGCGCGAAAACGGAAGGCCGTAAACCCGGTCGAGGTCCGCGGGCGCGTATTCGGGCGCGGGATATTGCAGGACGTAGCGCATGTCGTGGCGCTGGGCCAGGCTCTTCCGGTTGGAAAACGCGTTCTGCGCCCGGCAGAACGCCTCCGGACCCGCCGCGACGTCCTCGTAGGACGGAATTTCGATGAATTCCGGCGGCATCTCGCGCGCCACGACGCTCGTTCCGCGAATGCCGGCCAGCGGTTCGCCCGCGGCGAGACGGCGGGCGATCTCGACCGCCTGGAGCTCGCCCGGACCGTAGACCAGGATGTCCGCCCGCGAATCGAGCAGGAGTCCGCGCCGGACGTTGTTTTCCCAGTAGTCGTAGTGGGCGAATCGGCGGAGCGAAGCCTCGATCCCGCCGAGAACGATCGGGACCCCGGGAAAGAGCTTGCGGACCTTGTTAGCGTAGACGAGAACCGCCCGGTCCGGCATGCCGGATGCGTAGGGCGCGTGCTCGTCCTTGGCTCGGGCCCGTTTGAGGGGCGTGTAGTTGACGAGCAGGCTGTCGATCGAGCCGGCCGTCACCCCGAAGAAAAGGCGCGGTGCTCCGAGCTTCCGGAAATCCTCGTCGCCTTTCCAAGCGGGCCGCTCGATGACGCCGACCTTCCAGCCTTCGGCGTCGAGGACGCGGGCGATGACGCCCACGCCGGACAAGGGGTGGTCGGCGTAGGGCTCACCGCTCACGAGAATGACGTCGAAGCCCGATCCCTTCTCGGCGATCATGTCTGTCCGCTCAATATTCGATCCTTCGGAAGAGGACGGCCCCGAACAGGGCGTTCAAGGCCAGAAGACCGCCGCAGATGATGAATGGATATTGAAGGCCGAATCGATAGCCCAGGGGCGAGAAGATCATGGCCCCGGCCATCTGCCCCAGGATCGGCATGGATTGGGCCAGGCCCGCGCTCCCGCCGATGCTCCGTTTTTCGAAGAGCCGGGAGGTGAACAGCGTGAGCAGGGCGCCCAGGGCGCCGTCGCCGACCTGGTGGACCACGTTGAAGATAAGCGACACGGCGGCGTTGCGCACCACCGCCATCAGGGCAAACCCCGCGCCCGAGAGGAACATGGCCAGGAGGAGGAGCCGCTTGTTGGCCCGGAGGTTGAACTTCAGGAACCCGATGAGGACGGCCGCGAACGAGAGGAAGAACAGGCCGATCGAGATGAACATCGACAGCCCAAGGTCCTTGAGCCCGAACGCCCGCTGGAGAAACGGGCTGAAGACGGTCCCTTCGACCCCCCAGTGCAGGGCCAGGATGAACACGAACAGAATGAAGAGCAGGGTCTTCTTCCGAAGGATGTTCCGGCCGTATTCCCGGAGCGATACCCGGTGGAATTTCACATGATCCAGACGACGGACCGCGGCCACGACGAAAAGCGTGGCCGCCGCGAGGACGGCCAGGTAAAGGCGGAAATCGGCGGCCCGGATCAGGAAGCCGCCGGCGAAGATCCCGACCGCCGGCCCGAGGCCGATCCAGAAGACGTAGATCCCGTATTTCCGGTTCTGGTCCATGGCCGTCTCGTCCTTGTAATACAAACTGTTGAAGGAGACGTCGAGGACGTTGTTGGCCAGGCCCAGGAGGAGGAAGGCCGCGGCCATGAGCGGAAAGCTCTTGATCCCGGCCAGGCCGAGCAGGAGGATCCCCTGGGCGAGGAGCCCACCCCGGATGACGCCGGCCATCGACAGGCGGTCGTTGATCCAGCCCGTCGGAAAGGAGGCCAGGAGCGGGGCCACGGCGAACATGGAGACGATGGCCCCGATCTGCCAGCCGTCGAAGCCGAGGGCCAGGAACCGGAGCGGAAGCAGGAAGAGGATGGAGGTAATGGAGAGCTTGCGGACGAAATTGATCGCGTGGATCCGGGTCTGGAGCGTCATGGGCTGGTCGTCGTTGTCCTCGAGGGTCCCATTATAGCGTTTTTCCCGCCGGGGGACGAACATCGACTCGGTGTCAAAAAAAAAGGCGGCCGCGGACCGCGGCCGCCGGGAGCTCTGGATCGGACGTTATTTCTTCTTGATGCGGATGCTGCCGCTGAAAGTCTTCAGCCGGAGGGTCGCCCCGCCGTTGTTCACGACGCCGCGCAGCTCCTTCGGCGAGAGCTTGCCCGACATCGTGATCGCGAACTCGGAATCGACGTGGCCGCTGAAGGTCTCGGCGTTGAGCTCGAACGCGGCGTTCGCGGGCAGGGTGAGCTCGAGGCCGCCGCTCAGCGCCTCGAGGGTGATCTTCGCCCCGGGCGCCAACTGGCCCTCGTAGACGATGTTGCCGCTCAGGACCTTGGCCCGGACGGTCTTCGCCCCGGACACGTCGCGGAGCTCGATCCGGCCGCTCGTGGTCTCGGCGTCCACCGAGCCCTTGATCAGGGAGGCCTCGATGGCGCCCGAGACCGTCTTGAGGTCGATGTCGTTCGCCACGTCGCGGACCGTGATCCGGCCGCTCACCGTGCGGCAGTCCACGGGGCCGGCCATCTTGGCGACGGTCGTGTTCCCGCTGGTGATATCGGCCTCGAACGCCCCGCCCAGCGCCTCGACGTTCACCGCACCGCTCGTGTTGCGCAGCTTGACGGCGGCTTTGTCGGGGACCCAGATCTTGTAGTTCACCGAAACGTGCATATCGCGGTTGCGCCCCGAAGGATACTTGGTCTCGACCTTAAGGATGTCGCCTTCCTTGGTGATCTCGATCGTCACCAGGGCGGCGTTCGCTTTGGCCGTGTCGAGGGAAGAGGCGTTCGAGACCTTCTCGGCCTCGATCTTGACCTGGGCCTGGTCCCAGCTGCGGACGTCGATCGTGCCCGAGAGATTGCCGATAATGACCCGGCCGTTCTTGGCCAGGCTCTCGGTCTTGGCGAACGGCACCACGTATTTTTCATCGGCCCAGGCGCCCGCGACGAGCGCGACGAGGGCCAGGATTCCCAGCACCGCGGCGAGATTTTGCTTTTTCATGATGATCCTCCTTATTGTAGGTCCGGTCATATCGTCGCGCCGTTCGTCTTCGCGAACGGCGAATTCTTCTTGACCTCGATGACGTTGTCGAGGAATTCGACCTTGTTCTTGTAGACCCCCAGGAGATAGACCCGGGCCGCAAGGTCGGAGGGGGCCCGCGTCACCGCGGTCTGGCAAGCCAGGATAGCCGCGTCGATCTCCCGGAGGTTCTGCTCGAAGACGGCGGCCACCTGGGGATCCAGTCCGCTCTTGGGCGAGCCGACCGCCTCGCTCAGGGCCTGGATGGCGAGCTTGTAGTATTTCTCCGCCTCCTCGACCTTGGCCAGGGTGAAGCGGTCCGGCTCGGAGAGGCCCGCGTTCCCGTTCGCGGGGCGACGAGTGAGGACGAGGCCGCCGACCACGGCCAGGAGAAGGAGCGCGGCCGCGCCCGCATAGATCAGCCGTCCCGGGACGAAGATCGTTTCGAACCATTTCTTGCGGGGCGCGAGAGGGGCGGCCGCCCCGGTCCGGGCCTCGCGGACCCGCCGCAGGATCGCCGGCCAGGCCGCGTCCGACGGCTCGAGCCGGGGCAGCTCGCGGGCCTGCTGGGCGATGTCGTCGAAGTCCTCGAGCAGCTCCTTGCAGTCCTCGCAGGATTCCAGATGGTTCCGGAGCTTGCCGCTCTCTTCGGGGGCGAGGACCCCTTCCAGATAATCTCCCATGAGCTTATGCGCGTCCGAGCATTTCATGACCATGACTCCTTAGCACGCCCTTCTCGCCTTGAGGACCTCCCGGATCTTGAGGCGGGCCTTGAAGAGCTGGGACTTGGACGTCCCGACCGACAGGCCGAGCATCCGGGCGATCTCCTCGTGTTTGAAGCCCTGCACGTCGTGGAGGAGGAAGATCTCGCGCAGCCGCGCGGGCAGGCCGGCGATCGCCTCATCCAGGGGCTTGCGGATGTCGTTTTCCTCGGCGTCCACCCGGGCTTCGTGCCGGGTGCCCTCGACGGCGGCCATGGGGACGGTTTTTTCGATTTCGACCCGCCTCCCCCTCAGATGGCTGTAGCAGGTATTCAGGGCGATGCGGAAGACCCAGCCGGTGAACGTCTCGATGTTCTGGACGTCGTCGAGGTGGGTGAAGATCTTGAGGAAGATCTCCTGGAGGAGATCTTCGGCCGTGGCCCGGTCGTAGGTGTATCGGTAAGCGAGGTTGAAAAGCCCGCTTTTATAGCGGCGGTAGAGGGATTCGAGGGCGACGGCGTCGCCGACACGGCCCCGGGCGATCAGCTCCGCCAGGGGGATTTCGGGCGATGCGGTGAAGAAGACCCCGTTTCGTTCGTCCTTGGGGCGGTTCACGAAGGCATTATCCCTCAATTGAATCTCGTTTGCCAACGCGATCTCGGGATAGGCCATCTTGGGTTTCTTTTCACCCCTATAGATGCTGCGGCGTCCGAAAAGGTTGCCCTGGTTAGCGAAAATCCCTTATATTAAGGGAGAAACAAGGAGCGGCCATGAAAAAAGTCCGATTTTCCGTCGTCCTGGCGGTCACGCTCGTTTCCGTCTTCACCCTCGCCGGTTGCCGGAAAGGGCCGGACGGCGACACCCAGATCCCGGTCAGCGGCGTCGTCGAAGCGGTCAAGACCGACGTCCAGGCCCAGGCCCAGGGCGAAATCGAGAAAGTCCTGGTCAAGGAAGGCCAGAGGGTGGCCAAAGGCGACCTTCTGTGCACGATCAACGCCGACAAGCTCCGCATCCAGCTCGACCAGGTTCGGGCGGGGATCGAGGGGGCCAAGGCCCGGCGGCAGCTGGCCAAGATCGGGACGAAGAAGGAGCTCATCGCCGTGGCCAAGACCCAGGTCGAGATCGCGGCCAAGCAGCTCGAGATCGCCGAAAAGGACCAGCAGCGCTTCGCCCGGCTGCTCACGGAAGGGGCCATCTCCCAAAGCCAGAAGGAGAAGGCCGATCTTGCGCTCAAGGCCGCCCAGGAACAGGCCAAGGGTGCGAAGGAGAACTACGACATGGCCGTCCGCGGCCGGGAGAAAGAAGAGATCGACATGACCACGGCCGACGTTCAGGGCCTGGAGGCCCAGGAGCAGATGATCCTCCGGCAACTCCAGGACACCGAGGTCAAGTCGCCGGCGGCGGGGATCGTCGAGGTCAAGAACGTCGAGCCCGGGGAGCTGGCGACTCCCGGCGCCCTCCTCTTCAGCCTCATCGACCCGGCCCAAACCTACATCAAGGCCTATGTCCCCGAAAAATACCTGGGCCGGGTGAAGCTCGGGGGGGACGTCGAGGCGGTCTGCGACTCCTACCCCGGCAAAGTCTTCAAGGGCAAGGTGGACTTCATCTCGAACGAGGCCGAATTCGCCCCCAAGAACATCCAAACCCGGGAAGAGCGGCTGAAGCTCGTCTACATGATCAAGTCCTATATCGACAACCCGGCGGGCGACCTCAAACCGGGGATGCCGGTCGACGTCAAGATATTGTTTTTGAAATGAACGCCATAGAGGCCCGGGGCGTTTTCAAGTCGTTCAAGACGACGCGGGCCATCCGAGACCTCGACTTCACGGTCGAAAAAGGGACGATCGCCGGCCTCATCGGCCCCGACGGCGCGGGGAAATCGACGCTCCTCCGCCTCCTCATCGGACTGCTTCACGCCGACAAGGGAACCATCCTCATCGCCGGCTTCGACGTGGCCCGCCAGCCCTTCCGGGTTAAAGACCGGATCGGCTATATGCCCCAGCACTTCAGCCTCTACGGCGACCTGTCGGTCGCCGAAAACATAAAATTCTTCGCCGAGATCTACGGCGTGCCGGCCGGGCGGTTCGCGGATCGAAAAAGGGAGCTGCTCGTATTCAGCGCCCTGGGCCCCTTCGAGGACCGGCTCGCCCGGAACCTTTCGGGCGGGATGCAGAAAAAGCTCGCCCTGGCCTGCAATCTTTTCCACACCCCCGAGATCCTCCTGCTCGACGAGCCGACCACGGGCGTCGATCCCGTCTCCCGTCTCGAGCTCTGGCAGCTTCTCCTCGAGCTCAACGGCCAGGGGGTCACGATCCTCATGACGACGCCCTATATGGACGAGGCCGCCCGCTGCCGGCGGGTCGGATTCATCTCCGAGGGCCGCCTCCTGGCCGACGACACGCCCGAAAATCTCATCCTCGGGATGACGGACGGGATCGCCGAGCTCGTGGCGGAGTTTGAGCCCGCGATGCGGGCGCTCCAGGGTGTGGACGGGCTCAAAGGCGCCCACCCTTTCGGCGACCGGATCCACATCGTTCTGGGTCCGGAGAGTCCGGACCTTGCCGCGATCCGGGTCCGGCTCGAAGCCGCGGGCGTGGCCGTCGGATCGCTCCGGAAGATCCGGCCCTCGTTCGAGGACGTCTTCCTGGCCCTCGTCGAGGGCGGGGACAGGCGTCCCACCGCGCAGCCGGGAGCGGGGGCGTAGGGCGATGGCCGGGCCCAGCATCGTCGTCAATGAGCTGACCAAAACGTTCGGAGCGTTCACCGCGGTCGACCATATCTCGTTCGACGTGGCCAAGGGCGAGATCTTCGGCTTCCTCGGACCGAACGGGGCCGGAAAATCCACGACCATCCGGATGCTCTGCGGCATCCTGCGGCCCACGTCGGGCGAGGGCACCGTCGGCGGATTCAGCGTCTCCACCCAATCCGAGGACATCAAGAAGATCATCGGTTACATGTCCCAGAAGTTCACCCTCTACAGCGACCTGACGGTCGGGGAGAACATCGATTTCCATGGGGGGATCCGCCGCCTTCCGCAGGCCCTGAAGGCCGAGCGGAAGCGGTGGGTGCTCAAGATGGCCGGGCTCGAGGGCCGCGAATCCACCCTCACTCGCGAGCTTTCGGGAGGATGGAAGCAGCGGCTGGCCCTCGGCTGCGCGATCCTCCACCGGCCCGAGATCCTCTTTCTCGATGAGCCGACGGCGAGCGTCGACCCGGTCTCGCGCCGCGAATTCTGGAACCTGATCTACGAGCTCTCCGGCCAGGGCACCACGACATTCGTCACGTCGCATTACATGGACGAGGTCGAGCGCTGCCACCGGATCGCGATCATTTACGCCGGGGCCATCATCGCCCTCGGCTCCCCCCGCGAGCTCAAGGTCCGGTTCGCCGGGACGGAAAGCGCCTCCCTGGAACAGGTTTTCGTCGCGGCCATCCGCCAAGCGAGGACCGCATGATCCGGCGCATCGTCCCCCTCGCCCGCAAGGAGGCGCTCCATATCCGGCGCGATCCCCGGAGTCTGTTCCTGGCCATCGGCCTGCCGATCATCCTGATCGTTCTCTTCGGCTACGCCATCACCCTCGACATCAAACACGTGGCGATCGGCGTCGTCGACCAGGACCGGACGACCCTCAGCCGCGACTTCACGGCCCGGTTCCGGGCCAGCGCTTATTTCGACCTCCGCTACGTGCTCGATAATCCCGCCGGCGTGGAGAGATCTCTGGACGAAGGCCGGGTGAAGGCCGTCGTCGTCTTCCCCGACGGCTTCGCCCGCGACGTGACGGGTGGCCGGGACGCGGCGATCCAGATCCTGCTCGACGGGAGCAACAACAACACCGCCCTCATCGCCATGGGCTACATCTCGCGCCTCGTCCAGAAGCTCGGGACGGACATGCTCACCGCTCGATTCGAAAGGGCGGGCCTGGCCGGGGGGGCCGGCGGCGCGACAGGGTTCCCGTCCGTCGTCCCGAAAATGCGCGTTTGGTACAACCCCGATCTCAACAGCACGGACTTCATCGTCCCGGGCCTGGTGGCCGTGGTGATGATGGTCCTATCGGGCATGCTGACCTCGCTGACCGTCGCCCGCGAGTGGGAGAACGGGACAATGGAGCAGCTCATCGCCGGCCCGGTCCGGGCCCACGAGATCATTATCGGCAAGCTCATCCCCTTCTTCGGGCTCGGCCTCGCCCAGCTCGCCCTGATCGTCGTCACGGGCACGGTCATCTTCGAGGTGCCGCTCCGGGGGAGTCTCTTCGCCTTGCTTGCCGCGTCCTCGGTCTTCCTTTTATGCGGCCTGGCCATCGGCCTCCTGCTCTCGATCGCCACGAAATCCCAGCAGCTGGCCTATATGCTGTCCTTTTTGACAACGCTCCTTCCCGCGTTCCTCTTGTCGGGGTTCATGACCCCGATCTCGAGCATGCCCCGCCTGATCCAGTACGCCACGTATCTCTTCCCGGCCCGCTACTTCATGGGCATCGTCCGGGGAATTTTCCTCAAGGGATACGGGTTCGGACAAATCTGGCCCCCCTTGCTCTTCATGACGGGATTCTGCGTTCTGGCGCTCGCGGCCTGCGTGAGGCGCCTGAAGCTCCGGCTGGATTAGGACGGAACGATGCTAAGCGTCATCAGGACCATCATCCGCAAAGAATTCATCCAGCTCTTCCGCGACAAGCGGATGATCATCCCCCTCTTCGTGGCGCCGGTCATCCAACTCATCCTGTTCGGCTTCGCCGCGACCGTGGATATCAAGAACATCACCCTGGCCGTCGTGGACTATGACCACACCCTGGACAGCCGGGCCTACATCGCGTCCTTCGTCCGGTCAGGCTATTTTGAAATCAAGGCCGAGCCAGATTCGTCGAATGACGTGGACGGGCTGCTCGAAGCGGGCGCCGTCCAGGCGGCGATCGTGATCCCATCGGGGTTCGGGGCGCGGATCGCGGCAAGAACCGCATCCGACGTCCAAGTCCTGCTCGACGGCACGGATTCGAACACGGCGACGATCATCCAGAATTACGTGGACCTCGTCTCGGCCAGGTTCTCGGAATCGCTGATCGTCCGGCTTCTGGGCCGCCGGCCGGGGGGCTTCCCCACGGTCGAACCGCGGATCTGGTACAATCCCGAGCTCAAGACCGCGTTCTGGATGGTCCCGGGCGTCATCTGCCTCATCCTCCTCGTGTCCACTCTCGTCCTGACGTCGATGGCGATCACGAGGGAACGCGAGATGGGGACGCTCGAACAGCTGATCGTCTCGCCCATCCGGTCGTTCGAGCTCATTCTGGGCAAGACACTCCCCTTCGCCGTGGTCGGCTTCTGCGACGTCCTCCTCGTCACGGCCAGCGGCCGGATCATTTTCAACGTCCCGATCCGGGGGAGCATCCCCTTTCTCTTGGCCATGGCCCTGGTGTTCATCCTGACGACGCTGGGAATCGGGCTGTTCATCTCCACCATTTCGCGCACGCAGAGCCAAGCGATGATGTCGGCCATCTTTTTTGTCATGCCCGCCATGCTGCTCTCCGGGATTTTCACCCCGATCGACAACATGCCGGTCGCCGTGCAGTACATCACCTATCTCAACCCTCTCCGCTATTTCGGAAAAATCGTCCGGGATGTCCTCTTGAAGGGGAACGGCCCGTCCATCCTCTGGCCGGACATGGTCTATCTGCTCGCCTTCGGCGTGGCGACGTTCGTCCTCGCCTCGTGGCGCTTCCATAAACGCCTGGAATAAAAAAAATGTGTCACCGATTACTTGAATTCGGCCTCGAGCGCTAGTTTCTCGCCGGCCTTGAGCACCACCGGGGGCTCGAACTTCACCTTGACGGTCTTTCCTTCCAGGACGGCCCCCGCCTTCACCGGCTTCCCTGCCGCCTCGGCCTTGAACGCGCCGAGCTTTTTCGCGGACACGGAATCCGGCCGGTCGAAGCGGAACTCCTTGAGCGAGAGCTCGCCCAGGGCGACCGCAACCTCGGCCTTCTGGCCATTGCCTTTTTCGGTCTTCTGCGAATACCCGCCCCACCCCGTGCCCGTACTCCAGAACGTCCGGAAGTCGTCCGGATAGATCTTGGGGGCGAAGGCCAGGGTCATGTCGGGACCGCTGTACGCATAGCCGGAGAGGGCGAGGACCAGCCCCCAGGACGACATGGCCCGGGCGTAGTGGTGGCCGCATTCGATCTCGTCCCAGGGGTTGCGCTTCAGCCCGTCGTAGCGGTCGCGCACGGCCTTGGCTACGCTCAGCCCCTCGTCCACCAGGCCTTCGTAGATCAGGTGCGAGGCGACGTGGTATTCGATGCCCGTCCAAACCTCGTCCGAATAGACGAAGGGCAGCGGCGGCCGCCCGCCCTTCGGCCAGGTGCAGAGCACGAGGCCGCGCTCGTCGTTCAGGGCGTAAGTCCGCTGGCCGTTCGAGAAATCGCGGAAATCGGTCATGAAGTTGTACTTGTAGATCGAGCCGAGCGTCGTCTTGAGGCGGTCCTCGGGCAGGAACCGGCCCAGCCCGGCGACCATCGCCAGCCACTGGCCGAGCATTTGGTCGGATAGGCAGCCGTCGCCGTACTGGTATTTCTTTTCCATGACCTTGTCGTATTTCTGGACGTAGTACTCCCCGTTCCAGAGGAGCTGGTCGAATTTCGTCCGACCCTTTTCGAACAGGGCTTTGTAAGTCTTCGCCGCCTCCGCATCTCCGACGGCCTCGGCCATCCGCGACCCGGCGAGGAGCGCGCCCAGGTAGAACGTCCCGATCATGCTGTTCGGGCCATAGAACTCGATGTCATAGGTGTTGTGCTGCTCGCCCTCGATCAGCCCGTCCTTGTCGGCGTCCCAGGCGAGCCAGGAATATTCGAGGACCTTCTTGGCCTTCGGCCAGACCTTCTTCAGGAATCCGATGTCCCCCGACAGCTGCCAGTCGCGGTAAAGGTTGATGATCCGGCCGAGCGATCCGTCCGCGGCCGGACGGAACTTCCAATAGACACCGCGCCAGAGCGGGAGGGACGTGCGGAAGACCATCTCCCCGTTGTCCTTGGTGTTGCTCAGGAAATCGACCTCGCGCATGAAGCGTTCGAGGCTCGGGAAGAGGAATGCCAGGGACTGCTCGTAATTCCAGACGTGGGCGCAGTTGAGCGGGCAGCAGCCGACCTTATCGTTGCAGCCCTCGAAGGCGAAGAACTGCCCGCCCTCGAGCCAGAAGCAGGTCATCGTCCGGACGATCGACGCCTGACTCGAAGCGGCGTCGAGGATGTAGGGCGGCAGGGTCGAGGAGAAAAAGATGTCCTGGAACCGCCGGCTCTCCCGCTCGAGCCGTCCGAGGTTCGCCTGGAGATATTCGGCCGAGGCCCAGGCGTCGGCGAACCGCTCGGCGTAGTGGTTCTTGAAGATCTTGCCCCGCTGCTCGGGGACGATGTCGAAATCGTCGAGAAAGTTTGGGAAGTTCCAGGACAGAATGAACGGCAGGGTGACCTCGCCGAGGGGCTCTATGGTGGCGACGAGCCCGAGCGTTCCGATGTCCGTCCGCTTGTCGGGCGAGGGGGATTTCTCGTCGAGGTCCTTCAGCCGCCCGTCCGCGGCGAAGTCGTCCCAGAAGATCTGGAGGTCGTCCCACCAGTCGCCGCGAACCCAATGGGTCTGATACGTGAGGTTTTTCCAGGGCGTGGCCAGGGCGAGCGTCCCGAAGGCGGGGGCGTCGGGCTTGACCTTCTGCGACGACAGGAATAGGCCGGAGAGGGCGGGCCCGCGGCGGAGCTCGTTCACGTTCAGGCCGAACTTGTCGTGGCCGACGCCCTCGATCGTCCCCTGCCCCTCGAACCCAACGGGGTTGAGGACCGAGCCGGCGATCGTGATGCGGGCGGGCTTGGCGCTCAGATTCTTGACCTTGAACCGGATGACCGTGGCCGGAATCCCGGAATCCTCGGGATTAAGCGGGATGAACGGATTGAAAGCCTCCATCGTGACCTGGAGGGGCAGGCGGCTGTCCTCCATGTCGATCCAGGCAAAGGGGTATTCGCCGTGAAAGCGGGCCTTTTCCATGCGCGGCAAGCCGGGGACTTCGCCTCGGCGGTAGCCGTCCGGCCCGGTGAAGGGCGGCGTCAGAGGGCCTTCGAGCACGCGGACGACGGGCTTCTGCCCGTCCTGCTGGAAATGGAGGGCGAAGAAGGTGAACGGCAGGTTCACGCCTTTATCGGGGCGGTTGAAGATCTCCCAGTCGCGGAGATTTCCCCGGCCGCCGAGCGAGATCGTGCCCGTCCCGATGCCTCCGAGCGGAAACGCGACTTCCCGGAGCGCCGGGCCCTGGAAAACGCGGGGACGGCCGAGCCGATAGAGCTCCTGCGGCGTATACGCGCCTTTCGCCGGGGCTGCCGCGGCCGCGGCGGCTGTCAGGTCCAATACGAGGAAAAGCGCAACGAGTCCCAGCGCGCAGGTGGCCAAAGCGAATCGACGACGGAGAACGCGACAGTGGTTGGACATGACGGTTACCTCCCCTCCGAAAAATTCTGTGCGAATGACTTTTTTCTATAGCAGACTATGAGAAATGTCAACTCGGCTGCATGCGCATCCGGCATTAGGGTTGCCCCCGGCCCTCCGGGGGAACCAGTCCCGTCGGTTCCCCCCCACAGCCTAAGCCAAGAAGCTTAGGGTGGGGCCCCCCTCCGCTATGAGGGCCTTGGGGCAACCCCAACGCCGGATGCGTTAGCCGGAGGTTGATGGGCGGCGGGAAAGGCTAACCCGTTGTGCCGTCTACTTTCAAGATCGCAGCGATCCTGGATTCCATATTCTGGTAATGCGTCCCCTGCCAGAAGACGCGCCCGCAGACCGGACAGAGGGCGAAATCCCTCCCCTGCTCCAGGACAAAGGGCGCGACGAGGTTCGCCGCGTTTTCCCTGGACAAAGGCTTGATCGCGGCGTTGCATTCGACGCACCGGGAAAAGGGCCGCGCCGCGGCAAAGAGGTCGAACCGGCCCAGGACCTGGCGGATCTGATCCTCCCAGACCTCGCTTTCGATGAGGAGACACGTCACGCCCTTGGCCCGGGCGGCAAGGGCGCGGTCGCGGGTGAGGAGCGTCCGCCCGTCGCGCCGGGCCACGGCCAGGAGATCGTCGTCTTCGGCCTTGGAGAAGAACAGGACGTCGAACCCGAGGATTTTCAGCCACTTGGCCGCCTTCCCCAGCATGCAATCGACGACGAAGGTCATGGGCGGACCGGGACGCGGGAAACCCGAAGGAATCGGAGGATGAGGATGGTGGACCGTGGGGGACTCGAACCCCCGGCCTCAGCATTGCGAACGCTGCGTTCTCCCAACTGAACTAACGGCCCACACGAGTCTCCGGAGCGTCCGGGGACCATGGAGGAACATCAATTTAGCATTATTTCAGTTTTTTTTCCACTCTCGGGGCGAATCGGGGATGCGCGCCGTCGCTCCTTAGGCGTCCCAGAGCGTCCCTTTGAAGAACCTCCGGACCCTGGAGAAGAACAGGCAGACGTACGCGTCCCAGATGAGGTCGACCCGGAAGAGGGGATTCAGGATTGGGTCTTGTATCTCTGATTTTCATTATGTATTCTTTAAGCGAGATGGACCATTTCCGCAAACGGGCGATGATATGGGTTTTCGTGGTGCTAATCACCGCCATTCTGGCGCCCGTCGCCCGCGGGGGCCAGACGACCGCCCCGCAGGCCGCGGATAAGCTCGAACGGCTCTTCGCGAAAAACGACGTGACGATCGCGGTCATGGACTCCGGACTGGGCGGGCTGTCAATCATGGCCGAGCTCAGCGCGAAGCTGAAAGAGGCCCGGATCTTCCGGAGCGTCCGCATGGTCTTCTTCAACGCCCTGTTCTCGAACGACAGCGGCTACAACAGCTTGAGGACGCGCGGGGAAAAGATTGCGGTTTTTAATAGCGCCCTGGAAAGCCTGGCCCGGAACGTCCGGCCGGACGCGATCCTGGTCGGCTGCAACACGCTGTCCGTGTTCATCCCCGAAGCGCCCTTTTTCCGGGCCGAGAAAATCCCCGTCCTCGGCATCATCGAACCGGGCGTGGAGCTCATCGCCCGCGCCTTGGAGGACGCCCCCTCGGCCCCTGTCCTCATCTTCGGCACGGAAACCACGATCGGCGAGGATGAGCACCGGCGAAGGCTGCTCGGGTTGGGCGTGAAGCCCGACCGGATCGTCACTCAGGCCTGCCCGGAACTTGCCAGCTTCATCGAAAAAGACCCTCAATCGGATGACACCGGGCTGCTCATCGAATCCTACGTGGACGAAGCCTTGGCCAAGATCCGCGGACCGAAATCCAAGGCCGTGGTCAGCCTCAACTGCACGCACTACGGCTATTCGCTGGACCTGTGGCGGAAAGCGTTCGAAGATCGTGGCGTTCAGGCCGTCATCCTGAACCCCAACTCCAGGATGGCGGAGGCCATGGTCCCGGCCCGGTTCCGAAACCGCTGGCTCTCCACGACGATTCAGGCCGAGGCCTGGTCCATGGTCGAGATCGGCCCGGAGAAAATCGCGGGACTCGGGGCATGGCTGCGGAAAATTTCGCCGGAAACAGCCGCCGCCCTCGCCGGATATGCGCTGAAGCCGGACCTGTTCGAGTGGCAGAAGTTCGTCCATAAATAGCAACTCGCCAATCCTCCTCGAAACGCCCCCTTGGAACCCCCTACGAGCGACTCCCCGGGTCAAAACCGGGGAAGCAGGGCGCCGCTCGTCAAGGCGTTCCGGTCCAATGGGCTCGATTGACTTGAGGCAATTCTTTATGTATTCTTTATGCAAGATGTATCGCCCCGAATTCCATGGCACTCCACGACTTTATCGCCTTTTGGAACAGATCGCGAAGATCAGAGAACAAGTTCGCTCTTCTTTGATCAAGGTCCCCTGGGTTCCCCTGCTTGTCCGCGAGGCCATGGCTCGGACCTCATGGGGGTCGACGGCAATCGAGGGTTGTACACTTTCCTTGAATGCCGTGAAAGGATTGCTGGAAGGGAAATCTCCCCTCGGATATCCGGACCGGCACGTCCAAATGGCACAAAATTATTTGGACGCCCTGGCGTGGCTTCATAAACAAGACCGAATCTCCCTCGTCCGCGAGAAAGACGTTTTTCGCCTTCATCGATTGATCTGCGTGGGCGCGATCGACGAAGGTCCGATCGGCGCGTATCGGAAAATTGATGTCCGTGCCGGCCGGCATGTTTGTCCGCCTTGGAAAGACGTCCCGAAACTTATGTCAGATCTGTTGAAGTGGCTCAACGGCGCAGGAGGAGAATTGCCGGCCGTTTTTTCTTCGGCTATTCTTCATCACCGTTTTGTGGAGATCCATCCTTTCCGGGACGGGAACGGCCGGGTGGGAAGGGCTTTGGCGATCTGGCAATTATATCGTAACGGATTCGACAGTCTGCATGTTTTCGCCCTGGACGAAGTGCTCATGGAAAACCGGGTTCTCTACATCCGAAATTTAGAGCGTGTTCAAATCGAGCATCAGGACTTGGGGGGTTGGCTTGAATTCATGGCGGAAGCCGTGCTAGAAACGATTGAACGAGTTCAGCGGCGCATTCGAACTCTCGGAATCCGCGGCAAAATGCCGATCTCTCTCACGGTCCGACAGGAAAACCTCCTTCGATTGCTTCAAGAGCGGGGACCTCTCGGAATCCGAGCGCTGGCCGAATCCCTCCATCTCACGGCGCCGGGAGTGCATTATGCATTGAAGCCTCTCATCGAACAGGGATTGGTCAAGATTGAAGGGAAGTACAAAGGGACGCGATATGCCCTGACCTAGAAATAGACGAAGCCTTCGATTAGGCCCGGTTAATTATGCTCCAGGAATTCATTCAATTTCGCTTCCCATTCGCCTTCGGATAAAACCTCATAGCGAAGCGATCGGTCGTCGAGCTTCAAGCCTAACTCTCCCCAGCCGATGGCATGGGCTTCGTGATTGCAGATTTTGAATAGCCTTTGAATGTATTGAGTTTTGTCGTTGTCCTTCAGATGAAGACCCTTTGTCTCGATGACATAGATACGCTCATACGGGGAAGCTTCCTCTTTGATTTTCGAAGTGAAAACGAAATCGGGATAAATCCGATGTTCTCGCCACCCTTGAAGTCCATAATCCAACCGCGGCCGGTTGCGATACCAGAAGAAGAGCTTTTTCTGTCCTTCCAAATACCAGGCGACTTCTTTCTCGGTTTCATTGAAGTCGTCTTCCGGCAATGATTCGAACAAGCTGAGCTGAAGCTGCGTGCCGTCTTTACGGTTCAAGTATTTTGGCCGAATGCTCATATGGTCCGGGAATCGATAAGAAATCGATTTCCCGATAACATTGAAACGCAAGGTCCGGCTCTTGAGGAGAGCCCGAAACTGGATTTCGGCCAATCGGTCTTTTTCGCGATTCAAATGTCCGCGAGTCTCTTCGATAATGAAAACAAAATTGTTGAGAATGGTTTTGGGATCATATCTCTGGCCTAAACGTCCAAGAACAGTCTGCGCAAGTTGATGGACCCGCCAAGGATTCGGGACGACATCCAAAAGCTGGCGGGTCATGAAGACCGGATCGACCTGCAAGCCCCCGCCCTCCAATAATCGGACCCCTTTTTGTTTCAGAAGCTCTTTCTTGTCGTCGGAAAGCCCTTCGATAAACTCAACGTCCTTCTTGTCCTCCGTCGAAAGGGAAAGCTCGAAAAGAGGATCGAGATCGATTTCCGTCCATGGAATTCTAGAGGAAATGTCCGTCTCATATTTAACCGGACGCCAATGAGGACCATCTTTAATAACGAAAACGGGAAGAAACGTATTCCGGGCGGCTTTTTTGAATTTGTCGCGAATCCCGACCTGTTTTTCTTTGAGCAAGTCGCCGTTCCCCGTCCCGTCGTCGGAGACAATTCGGCCGCGGAGATCACCCAGTCCTTCTTGCTCGAAGCCGTTCCGGACCTGCTCCAAAAGAGATGCCGCTTTTTGTTGGAAACAATAAACATAGCTCTCATCGAGCTCTTGAAGACCGGTTTTCTTGGCAAAAGGCTGGCGGAGTATTCGCCCAACAAGCTGAGTCAGCGCATTCTTCGAAGCCGGATTCGTTAAGATGACAAGCACGTATGCAAAAGCGCAATCCCATCCCTCTTGGAGCGCTTGCTTGGTGATGATAAATCGAATGCGGCAATCCTTGGCCATCAAGCCACCGACATCATCGATTTCCTTCAGTTCGTCCTTTTCGCTTGTCTTGACGGCGACCTCGTCGGCCGGAACCCCAAGAACCTTAATGAGGTGTTCGCGCACGTCCTCCGAATGGATAAATTTTCCGCCGCGCTGATCTTTTCCCGTCCGTTCAACTTGGATCAAGCAAATCGGGCGTATGGAAATTCCCGTATTCGCTTCATGAGTTCGGGCTTTCTCTTCGAGGAGATTTCGCTTTTCGTAACCGGCGAGCATTGTATTTTTCCAATCCGGACTTGCTTTGTTGACGATATGCAGATCGAGCTTGATCATCTCCTCGCGATGGATTTCTCGCCCTGAAATATCCACCAAGATATTGCTGTCGGCGGGAGTTGCCGAAAGCTCTACGATTAAGCAAGGATTGAAACCACGCAATGTCGCTTGAGCACCTTCGCTGTACGCCTTGTGGCCTTCATCCAAGATTATCAACGGCGACAAGATACGAAGCGTATTTCCCAAAGAAGTCTTGATTTGCCTTCCCCAAAATCCGCTTTCCCTTTCGTAAGTGTCCAAATTGGGGAATTGCTTGAGAAGAGCGTTCTGCCCCTTGACGTCATCTTCCGGAGGAAAGAAATCCTGAAATCCGCCGCTGTCCTTGAATACTCTCAGGACTTCCTTCGTTTTACGGTTGGCGGAAGGAAGCATCAGCATGACGACGACGAGGTTCGTCTCGATATCGAGCGGCGTGAATCGATCCGTTTTTTCGACGATGATCGTTCTTCCCCCGGAAGCCAAGTCGAGATGTTGTCGATAGGGATGTTCGCGGTTCTTGAGACTCAGAATTGTTTGACGATATATCTGTGTCGTGGGGACGATCCACAAAACAAGTCCCGTTTGTTTCCGGCGATAGATCATGTCGACGAGATCGATCGTTTTGACCGCTAAAAATGTCTTCCCGCCGCCGGTCGGAATTTTAAGGCAAAAATCCGGAAGGGGCTGAGCGATTCCGTTTTTCCGAGGAACATATGGGCGCTTGTTTCCTACTTTTTCCCAAGCCTTTGAAGGATAATCGATCTCCGATTCCGGACTTTTTTCGGCCTGAGTTTTCCATTTTAAAAGCAGTTCAAGATAATTCCTGACATCGGCCAGAGCCCGTTCTTGAAATTCCTTAAGCCGCATCTTCAGTCGGCCAGTTTGTATATTTCGAAAGGCAATTGGGCAAAATCGATTTTATAACTTTCCAAATACTCTTGATCGAGGTATTTCGTGGGCGCGAAAACCAATCGGCGCTTATCGGATTTGAGCGGGCCGAGCTTCTCGGCCATTTCCAGGGTGAAAGCCATATTCTTCAGTTTTTCCAAATCGGGCTCATAGAAAAGGAAGACTTCAAAGTTCCGGCTTTCGCCGATGTAATGGCGTTTTCTGTTCACGGCCTTTTCGACGAATTCTTCTCCCGTGGCCGTATAGAAAACGTACCGGGCGAGTTCATCATAGGAAGGAAGGTTCTTACCGTCCAGGATGCTATCCATTTCGATCGGTTTTCCGAGCTCGAAATAGCTGAACGTGCCGCCTAGCCCGTCCTTCAACGATTCGTCTTTTGCCGACGGGATGCCTTTGATGACGCGACGGACTCGCTCGGCCGTGATCGAATCGGCATAATCCTCGCATTCGACGAGAATGAAACGGCGATTGCCGCCATCCTCTTTGTTTAGGGCAAGGACAGCGTGCGCGGTCGTCCCGGATCCGGCAAATGAATCGAGAACTATAGAATCTAAATCAGAGGAAATACGAATAATTCGTTTTAGAAGCCCAATTGGTTTGGGATACTCAATTGTCTTTTTACCCAAAATGAATTTGAGTAGTCTCCCTCCTGCCTCGGTATTAACCTCCCCATCAAGCCACATCGAGCGCGGTTTAGCTGTCCTCTGTTCTCCATTACGATCCAAATAATCCTTAATAAAGATATCATATTTATTTTGTTGTCCGACTCTACGTCCATAGATACGTTTTATTTCTTCTTCAACTTTCTTTAAACTCCACATCCAACGGCCATCGCGACCGTCAGATTTCTTCGGTAAGACTTCAATCGCATATTTCGAAGTCGGCTTTGTAATTACTTTTCCATTATTAGGATCAACATATAATGGAAAATACATATCCGGCCGTTCTTCTCGTAGCGAAGCTGCGCCTCTCTGTCTCAAGCCAAGTTCACGCCATTTCTTGCCATCTGGATCTTCTTGATTAAATTCCTCAAGAGCTTCGGGCGACAGCGGCAGACCCCCAAGTTCAAGGCGTCCAATCGTTTTTGAGTAGCAAAGGCAATACTCATGAAGAGTTGCAATGTTTAAATCCGATTGACGGCCCCTTGGGTTAGCTTTAATCGCTATGCTTGCAACAAAATTATCTTCTCCAAATATTTGGTCCATTAAACAACAAAGATGAGAATGCTCATTGTCATCAATAGAGATAAAAATTACCCCGTCTTCGGACATCAGTTCCCGAAGCAATTTCAGCCTCGGCGTCATCATGCAGAGCCATTTGTCGTGGCGGGTGAGATCCTCTCGGTCGACGACTTTGCCAAGCCATTCCTGCATCATGGGAGAGTTGACGTTGTCGTTATAGGCCCAATTCTCGTTTCCCGTATTATAGGGAGGGTCGATGTATATACATTTCACTTTCCCCGCATACAAGGGAAGAATGGCCTTCAACGCCTTCAAGTTATCGCCGTGGATGATCAGGTTGTCCTGCAAGCTGACTTTCTGCGTGAGGCTCTTGGATTTGGCAGGAACGAGTTGGTGGTATTTAACGAGCAGATGAAGATTTTGAACGAACGATTTTCCCTTGAATTGGAGTTGGGCCATTTCTTATCTCCCGCCTTTTCCGCGATTATATCACACCAAATTGGACACAGGTCCTTTTGAGCCGTCCTTTAGTCAACAGGCACGATCCGCCCGGCGATATCCAGGAAAAATTCCGCGGACCAAGCATCGAGTTCCTCCGGCCGCCTCACAAAAGGAAGAACCTCCCGCTTAGCTTGCTCGACGTTCAGCTTCTTTATCGCTTCTTCGAGCAATCTGAGAAAATCCCCTTTTTCCAGAGCGTTATCCCCTGTCCAGTGCCCGGTCTGTCTCATTCTTTGTTCCAGATGAGACAGTCGGAGCTCGGGATGCCGGCCCGCAAACCAAACGAAATCGTACCAATCGCGCCCCTTCACCCGGCTTCCCCACCGGCGATGCAGGACGGCATGCATCTTTCCCGCGAAAAGGTCGGGCAAGGTGAACGTTCTTACGCCGAAAGGAATGGGTAAAAGCAAATATCGCGTTTCCGTGGCGAATCCTCCCGGCGGGTCGATGTCGACCTCGATCTTGACCTTGACGACCTGTCCGCGAGGAATCCGATTCGTGACATTCGCATCTGGCCGGATCACGAGCATTTGCTTTTCCGTGTCTCCCTTCAAGAAAGCCGACCGGATTGGAGACTCCGTCTTTTTTCGGACGATCTCGGCCTGCAGGGAAAACCCGAACGCTTCGACCTCCCTTTCGAGTTGGCCCAAGATCGTGGAAAAGTCGAAATCCGCCTCCGGCTTCAACAGGGAGAAATCAAGATCCTCCGAAAACCGTCCGAGCCCGTGGAGGACCCGCAGCGCGGTGCCGCCGTAAAAGGCCGCTTTCTCATAGAATTTCGCCCTCCACAGACCGAGAAGCGCGACTTCCTGGATGATTTCCCTGAGCGCCTGATAAGCATCGTCGAAGGCCCGGATTTCGTATTTCTCCAGCATCTGGGACAACGCATCAGGCACGCGAATCCTCCCTATGGATCTTTGAAAGGCGTTTTAGATACCGGGCGAAAATCCGGATTTTCCGCGATCCGTAGGCATCGGCGATTTTTTCGACCAGGTTCGAATCGAACCGGACAAGGGCCGCGGGATCAAGTCGCAAAGAATTCAGAAGATACGAACCCAGCTCCTTTTCCGACTGAATGCGGCCACCGCGGTCGGCCGCCAGATAGTCCGATAAGGCCTTCTCCGGGACGGCCATAAGAAACGCAATCCCGGCCTCACCTTCGACGCGGCTCATGCCGATGGGAAAGGCCTTGCGGGGGATCCGCCGGAAAGTGAACCGGCCCACCGGCGTTACGAAGGCGCGTGAACGTCCGAGAATCACCGACGTGACGGTTTCAACCCTCTCGGGAATCAGTCCATGAAACTGCAAGGCATATTCGAGCGAAATGTAGGAAGGGCCATGAATTAAGTTGGCAAGAAGCTCTCTCGAAAACGGACGTTTCCGAAAAGCTTCTCCGAAAACATAGAGCCCCTTTTTTACGCGGACAATGACGCTCTTTCCTAAAAGATCGGAAATCTTATCGCGAGGCTGGGAATAATTTTGGAGAGCATCGAGGAGCATCTGATAATCGAACTCCTCCCGCTCGATCCGGCGTCTGAGGCCTTCATAAAAGGGCGGGCCGGTCAGTCCTTTAGCCCCCGATGGTCTGGCCATATCATTCCCTTATCAAGACGAATGATAGCATATCATGCATAGTATGTCGACAATATCCCGACATACTATGTAAAATATGCTAACAATCGCCCGCTCCGCGAGGCGGTCCTAATAAATCGACACGCCGTGCGGGCCGGCGACAAGCTCGCCGATGACGTAGGCTTTCTGGCGCATTTTGGCGAAGAGGGCGATCGCCTTCTCCGCGTCCTTCGGCCCGACCACGAGGACCATCCCGATCCCCATGTTCAGGGTCCGGAAGATCTCGTGTTCGTCCACGCCGCAGCGCTCCTGGATCAGGCGGAAGATCGGCGGAATCGGCCATCGCCCTTCCTCGATCACGACGGTCAACCCCGGCGGAATGACCCTCGGAATGTTGTCCGTGAATCCGCCGCCGGTGATATGGGCCATGGCCTTGATCTTAACGCTCTTCAGGACGTCGAGGATCGGCCGGGTATAGATCCGGGTAGGCTTGAGCAGCTCGCGCCCGATCTCGCTCCGGAGCTCTTTCTCGGTAAAGGCCTTCCGGGCGAGGGAATAGCCGTTGCTGTGCAATCCGCTCGAAGCCAGGCCGATCACCTTGTCGCCCCTGCGGCAGGTCCGGCCGTCGATGATCTTCCCCCGGTCCACGATCCCGACGCAGAAGCCGGCCAGATCCCACTGTTCCTTCGTGTAGAGCCCGGGAAGCTCGGCCGTTTCCCCTCCCACGAGGGCGCATCGGGCTTCGCGGCAGCCCCGGACAATGCCTTTTATGACTTCGGCCAGCATCCGCTTGTCGAGCCGGCCGCAGGCGATGTAGTCGAGGAAGAAAAGCGGTTCGGCGCCGGTCACCACGACGTCGTCGACGCTCATGGCCACGAGGTCGATCCCGACCGTGTCGTATTTCTTCTGAAGGTCGGCGATCATGAGCTTGGTCCCGACGCCGTCCGTGGAGGAAACGAGGACGGGGTCCTTGAGGCCTTTGAGGCGGGGGGCGAACAACCCGCTGAACCCGCCGATCCCTCCCAGGACCTCGGGACGGGCCGTGGTCTTGACCATCGGCTTGATGATTTTGATGAAATCGTCGGCCTCGTCGATGTTGACGCCGGCATTGTTATAGCTCAATGGGGTCATGGCTTTTCTCCTGTGGGGTATTATGTCAAAATGGCTCCGACATTTCTAGATTTTCCGGCAAACGGTCGGATCGGGAGAAACCCCGACGGCCGTCCCCGCGTATATCTAAATGACGTCGCTTTTTGTTCCGAGGAGGTACTTCTCATGAGAAAGTTCGCCCTGACCGTTTTCATCGCCGTTGCTCTCGTTCTTTCGGCCGCCGCCCAGACGCCGCCCGCGACAACCGGATCACAGGCCAAAGCCGAGGATTTGACCAAGACTCTGGTCAAGGCCGCCAAGCCCGAAGCCCCGCCGGCCGACATCAAGGCCGGGTTCGATACGATCGGAGCTAAATCCTCCCTATCCATGCTGTCCTTCATCGCCTCCGATCTCCTCGAAGGCCGGGAGGCGGGGACGCGCGGCTACCAGCTGGCGGCCGAATATGCCGCTTCTCTCTTCGGCCTTTGGGACCTGACGCCTATCGGCGATATGGCGTCCCGTTCGTTCACCATGGCCCAATTCTTTTCGGGCGCGACCACGCCTCCCCGCCCCGCCGAAAAGACATATTGGCAGGAATTCCCCTTGGTGGAAACGCTCGAAACCTCGAGCCGGATGGCGCTTGAGGTCCGGAACGGCCAGGCCGTTCTGAATCGGGAGTTCCAGACGGGGGCCGATTATTCCTCGATTTCCGCCACGGGCGACGTCTTGACCGCGCCCGTCGTCTTCGCCGGATACGGCGTCGCCGACAAGGACGCCAAGTACGACGACTTCAAGGGCATCGACGTCAAGGGCAAGATCGTCATGGTCCTGTCGAGCTCGCCGTCCTTCATCTCCCTCAAGCCCCAGCCCGCCGGCGCCGCGCCGGCGATGTCCATGACCGGGATGTCGCCCAAGATCGAAGCCCTGGCCAAACGGGGGCCGGCCGCCATCTTGGTGGCCAACCCGGCTAGCCCGGACCTTTATCGCTACAGGTCCCTCCTGCCGGCCAAGAGCGTTCCCGACGAAACGCCGATCATCCGCAAGCCCTACCACCGGATGTCCCTTCTCGGCGCCGCCGTCCCCCTGCCCTGGGACAAGCCAGCGGTGATTCAGATCAGCAACCGCACGGCCGACGCCATCCTGGCCGCGGCCGGCCGGACGCTCGAAGCGGCTAAAAAGAAAATCGACGACGCCAAGAAACCGGCTTCCTTTGACATCCCAGGGGCGACATTGACCATCGCCTCCACCCTCAAGACCCAGATGGCCCGCGGCATCAACGTCGTCGCGATGATCGAGGGATCCGACCCGGCCCTCAAGTCCGAGGCCGTCGTCATCGGCGCCCATCTCGATCACACCGGCCGGTTCGAGGATTACATCTTCAACGGCGCCGACGACAACGGCTCCGGCAGCGTCGGCGTCCTCAACCTGGCCAGGGCCTTCGCCGCCAACCCCAAAAAGCCCAAGCGAACGATCATCTTCGCCCTCTGGACGGCCGAGGAGAAGGGCCTTCTCGGTTCTGCGTACTTCGTCAAGAACCCGCCCCAGCCTGGGCTGAAGACCGTGGCCTACCTGAACTTCGACATGATGAGCCGGACCTACGACGAGAAGAGCCTGGCCTTCGCCGCCCGGACGATGGGCGTGCCGTCCTCGCCCGAGTTCCTCAAGGCCATCACCCCCTCCAACTTCATGCTGATCAACTTCAACGACGGGTCGGGCCTGGGCGAAGCGGCCCGCGAAGCCGACCGTTACGTCGGGCTCGACCTCTATCTGCGCGCCGCCAAGACCGGGAGCCTCTCCTTCGGCGACAGCGACCACAGCTCGTTCAACGCCCTCAAGATTCCCTGGCTGTGGCCGTTCTCGGCCGTGACCGAGAATCTGCATCAAACGAGCGACAGCGTCGACAAGGCCAGCGGCGAGCTGATGGAGAAGGTTTCCAAGCTGATGTACGGGATCGCTTGGATGATAGCGGATAAATAAGCGGATACCGGATCGTTTGCGCGCGGTCGTTCTACAGGGCGAACTCTATAGCGGCCGAGTTTTTGACTTAGTTTTAAACGCTTGGAGAATGGCCGCGAGACGAGTAATTTCGTTTTCGGTCGTGGCAGATGTGATATCGAAGACTTTATAAGTTTGCTTGCCGTTGTGGCTGGCAACTTCCCGAAATCCGGCTTCATTTAGCTGTTTTGCTTCGACCAGTCCGGTATCAACGAACACGATACGATACAGGTTCTCTGGCTTTGCTGTCCGTGGATACATGCCTTGAGATATCTTGCCTTCAAGATTGAAAGTAAAGTACGCCTTGCGCGGGATAAGGGCAAAGCTCTTTTCGCGCTTCGCTACCTTTGCAACTTGGATCCCTGATTTTGTAATCAGCGAGAGCACGATCTTCTGGATCGATATGTCCGGAATGCTCTGGAGAGACTGCTCCAAAGAAGTATACTCGGTTGGCTTCCTATTATTGCGGCACGCATTCCCTATCCAAGTGTCATTTGAGAAGTATCTGCGCACGAAAAGCAGATCACTTGTTGTCGTATTATCGGCTCCAATAATCTGTTGGACGTTCAATTCAATCACCCGAAGCTCACCTTCAATATCACGAAGCGCAAGAGAGTAAGCGTGCGCGATAAGGGGGTAGGAAGCCTCGTCCACAATGATCACGGGATTCATCAAGCGCTGTTCGATGTTTTTTCTTACACGCTCGGCTATTATGGCGACCTTGTCATGGCTCAGGTTTAAGGCTGCCTGCAACTTTGACTCAAGAAATGGTTCATGGAGTTGTTGAAGAATCTCCGCCGGAAAGCAGTGATATTTGAGTACCTGGAAGACTACATCGAACTTCGCACGCTGATCTCGGGCTCTTTTGACTTCGACGAGAAACACCAGCCCGTCACCGTTGAATGCCAAGAAATCAATAGACCCTCCATGACCGCACGGGAATTCCTTGAGGATACATAGCGGGCCGGCGGCCAGAAGGTAGTCCAGATGGTCTTCAACTAAGTCCTGAAAACCATCCCTGTCGCCCTTCGAATTGCCGATTTCACTCGTACAGACGAAGGTTTCATTACACCGGTGCTTGCCCGGGTGGAGAAGGTGGATACTCGACAGGGGATTGGCGGAAAGACCATTCTTCATCAGTATCCTCGCATGGTTTGTCAGATCCTCCGGCATTGCCTTTTCCTCGCAGAATGTTTGAGTTCACCGGCCGCCGAAGGCGGTCCGCCGCAACGAGGAGTTAGGCATCCGTCTTCCTCTCTAACGTAGGCGATCAAGAAGCGCTCCGGCAATGCATGCAGCTGCATCGAATTCCCGAATGATGGACTCGACGTCCGCCTTAGGCCACTTCATATCCGGCAGTGGTTTGGTGATCTTAGTTTGGTAGGCGAGGATCTGCGAACCATCCGAGTCAGTTATGGGATGAGCGTGAATCAAAGCATTTCTCTTGACTATCAGTCTCTCAAACTCGTCACAGCAGGCTTGCAGCTCTGCCTTCGAGACCTTGGCGAACGATACTTGGGGGCTGTTCATGGTGTCCTGTAACTCCTGGCGCACGTTTCCCGATGTCATAGAACCGCCACGGCTATACTTGCTGACGAATCCGCTTCGAAGGTATTCGATGACGTAGATGATCGTCCATTCGTAGTAGGCGAATACGTACACCGCCTTACCGACTAGCGCGGCGTACGAGTCATCAACCGGGACGCGAGTTGACGAGTGGAATGTCATGAGGATGCCTAACGTTGCCCTTCACGGGCGGCGAGACGCCGTCCCGTGTAAGGCCATGTTCGCAGCCTTTTTGTGTTTTCTGATGATCAAGTGGCCCATGCCGAGACTCTGCTGTGGAGCGAGTCTCTTCTCGATCATGACTTTGTGAATCTGGTGGTCGTTGGGGACCAAAACCCGAAGACGGTGTTCCGTCTTGGGGCCGCCCGCTCTGCCTTGCAGAGCATCCATGATGTCTTTCAGCCGGTTGTCCACATCATGCCACCCAATCTTGTCGTCTGAAAGATACAGGATGATGATGAGCTCCAAACTGTCGGTAGCGGTGTACTTGATTTGCTGCGCTGAGGCAGCCTTGATCAATTCCGCATGGATGGCGCATCGCCATTCATTGCGTGGGTGGCGATAAGGAGGAATGCGCACGCGCAATGTCTGTGGTCGTTTTCCCATTTATCTCCTTCATGCGAACAATATTTAGACGGATCCATATAACAACCCGGATGCCGTTTCAGGATCCGTATAGGACGCTTGTGAAACGAATATCGGATCTATCGTAACCACTGTAATACCGGCCCGTTGCATCAAAGAGCGATTATTATCAAGGTGATTTATGAAGACAGCTTCCTGTCTTGTCTGTAAATATCCCCCCGCTAACACGAATGGAGGATATCACACTGAAAGATATTTTCAAATGTTTTGCACGGGCCGGAGTTGGGCATATCCCGTTGATTCCCGTTTAGGCCGCTTTTTCATGGCGCCATCGGCAAAAAGATCCAAGAGAAGCAGAAAGCGCCTCGCGGTCCTCCAAGCGTCATTGGTTTTGATCGGGCGGGCTTCACGGCGGCGGATAAAACCGATATAATGCCGGAGGAAGGATTCCCGTGATCGATTATAAGCGACGCATCTCGGCCTTTGCCCGACGCAATGGCCTGGAGATCATCTACGCCTTCGGTAGTCGGGCGAAAGAGCTCCAGGCCAGAATCCAGGGAAAAACGCTGCATTCGAGGCATCCTCGCTCAGACCTCGATCTTGGGATCAAGCCCGTTCGGCCGCTTTCGGTCAAAGAAAAAGTCCGGATCGCTATCTTTTTTGAAGATCTCTTCGATATATCCCGGGTCGACGTGGTTTCACTTCCCGAAGCTCCCGCGAGCCTCGGCGGCGAGATCGTATCAGGCGAGCTTCTCTATGCCGCGAATGAAAAAAGCGAGGCGGATTGCCAGCTATACTATATGCGACGCGCCGCCGACCTCCTGCCTTTTGAGCGCGAGCGTGCGCGCATGATCATGGGAGCCTCGAAATGACGCCCGCGAAGGTGAACGGATCGGTCATCGTCGAAAAAACCGCCTGGATCCGCAAAATGCTCGCCGATCTCCGGGATCTCGGACTGGACGACCGGGAAGAGTTCTTGGCCGATAAACACAAACAGGCCGCCGCGGAGTCCTACCTGCGCCGGGCCTTGGAAGCCCTCTTCGACGTCGGCCGCCATATCCTGGCCAGGAAATTCGGCGCGGCGGCGGCGGAATACAAGGATATCGCCCGGATGTTGTTCGAGAAAAAAGCGCTGACCAAGAAGGAGTCCGACCTCCTGCGACTCATGGCCGGCTATCGGAACCGTCTGGTTCATTTCTATCATGAAATCGGTCCGGAAGAATTGTTCGAGATCTGCGCGAAAGATTCGGCCGATATTCAAAAAATCCTGAACCGTCTGATTAAGAAAGCCAAGGAACCTCGGGCCGGACAAGCCGCCACGAAGAACTCGGCGTAAACCTTGTTCAATAATGCTCCTTTCAGTTTTTCCGTTTCTCTGCCCAGCGCCCAACGTCAGTCCTCATGCGCGGCGCGGGTAGCAACGTCTCATGCAGGACTTGATTGGGTCTTTCTATAGAACCGCTTCGCCGTATCGGTCACCCGCGCGATGAATTCACTCTTGGCCTGCGTGTAGGCTATGCGATCATGCGGGTTTGCGCCGGCAAGCTTCGTTTTAAGATCCCCATATTCGCGGGCAACGTCGGGATGCTCGATGAGGTAGTCTCGAAAGAAGAGCCTGTCCCAGTGCTCGAAATGGGACTCCACCATGTGGATGTGGTGCGTCCTGTTTCCGTCCTCGCCGCGCTTGATGAACCAGGCATAGAACGGCGGGCCATCATCCCCGAAGGTCGGCCTCCAAAAGTAGTCATACCCCTGGGCCTCGAGGATCGGAGCTATCCTTCGCTTGGTCTCCTCGAGGCTGGTGACCTCGACCAGAATGTCCACAATGGGCTTGGCTGCAAGGCCGGGAACGGCGGTGCTGCCGAAATGCTCGATCCTCTTGACCAAATCGGAGGGTAAGCAGGACAGCAAGTGAAGACGCTCCCGTTCGAACATCTCCGGCCAGTGTGAATCATATGGCGCGAGGGCCACTGGATCTTTCAGCACGCGGGCGACCTTCTCTTCAAGCGTTTCCATGTGTTCTTTCATAAACCTAATAAGGCAGCACCGGCTTCATTGATTTGTCCGGGAGAAGCCATGCTTTACGGCGTGAGGCGTTCATGTGGGTAGCTTAGCGCAAGTCCTTTGACATTTCTAGTTTGACCCATTTACCGCTACAATAAATGTAACCTTTTCCCCTGAATCCGGTCTTTATTAGAGAGCGTGAACGAAATGGCCTTGAAAACCTCGCATTTCCCGCTTTTCGCCGGGAGGCCGCGGTGACCGACGACCGGATCATGCAGGACGTCCGGGACGGCCGGATTGAAAAGCTCGCGATCCTCTTCGAGCGCCACCACGTCCTCCTGTTCAATTTCTTCCTCCGGATGACGGGAAATCGGGCGGCAAGCGAAGACCTGGTCCAAGATGTCTTCACCCGGATCCTCAAGCACCGGGCGACCTACCAGGGGGCGGACCGGTTCACGGTCTGGCTCTATACGATCGCCCGAAACGCCCACGTCGACCATTTGAGGAAGCGGAAAACAACATATCCGCTCGAAGACCAGTTCGAGGACGTTCAGAGTCCCGAGATGGTCCCCGAAGACCGGCTTGTCCAGGCCCAGGAAGCGGCCCTCATCAACCGCGCCCTGGCCCGGCTCTCCCCCCGGAAGCAGGAGCTCCTCGTCCTCAGCCGATTTCAGAACCTGAAATACCGGGAGATCGCCGAGCTCCTCGACTGCCCGGTGGGCACGGTCAAGGGCCTCGTCCACCGAGCCATCCAGGAGCTGGGGGAGATCTACAATCAATTGATGAGAGAAGGATGCCGCCATGAAGTGTGAAGAATTCCGGGAAAAGCTGCCCGACGTCCTGACCGGCGATCTGCCTCCCCGGGCCAAAGCCGGATTCGACGCCCACCTCACGGACTGCGCCGCCTGCGGCGAAGAGCTGCACCGGGTCAGCGAAATCTGGGCGAAGCTCGGGGTCCTCCCGATCGAACAGCCTTCGCCCGCGGTCCGCGACCGGTTCTACGCCATGCTCGAAAGCTACCGGGACGGTCTCCGGGCCGACGACTCGGCCGCCGCGCCCCGGCGCCGCAAGCCGCACGTTTCCTTCGGAGGATTTTGGATGCGGCGACCGGCTTTTCAGCTCGTCTCGACGCTCGTCCTGCTGGCGTTCGGCTTGGGCGCGGGCTTTCTCCTGAGCCGCGCGAACGGGAAGACTTCTCAACTCTCGCTCGAAGTCGAGGGCATGCGTCAGGCCCTGTCCGCCTCGCTCCTTTCGCGGCCGTCACCCTCGGACCGGATCCAGGGCGTCAACACCAGCGCCCGCCTCAAGCAGCCCGACCCGACGACTCTGGGCCTGCTGCTCCGGACGCTCGACGAAGACCCGAGCCTCAACGTCCGGCTTGCGGCCGTGGACGCGCTCTACTTGTTCTCCGGGCAGCCCGGCGTGCGCGAGGGGATCGTCGCCTCGCTTTCGAAGCAGACTTCGCCCATCCTTCAGGTAGCCTTGATCGATCTCCTGGTCGAGATCCGGGAGCTGCGGGCCGTCGCGGCCCTAAAGAGCCTGGTCGGAAACGACAAGTCCGCTCCCGAAGTCCGGAAGCGGGCGGAGCTCGGGATCAAGGAGCTCGGTTTATGAACACGAATAAGATCATTGCGAAGGCCGCATTCGCGGCCCGCATCCGGATCGGCAGCAGCGGGCCCGAAATCACCTGCGATACGCTAAACGGCGACATTCTGATAAAAAAATCCCATTAAGGAGACATCCATGAACACGAAAATCCGCACGCTCGGAATGGCGATCCTGCTCGCGGCGGCGATCTTCGCCGCGGGCCAGGACGCGCAGACGGACCGCGTGACCGTGCCCCTGACCAACCCCGGAAAGCCGGGCACGGTCTCGGTCGAGGTCATGTTCGGCAGCATCAAGGTCATCGGCTACGAAGGCAAGGACGTGATCGTCGAAGCCAAGCCGCGCGACCGGAAGCTCGGGGACGAGACGCCGCGCCCCGCCTACTGGACGATCGCGGACGGAGCGCCGACCCCGCCCGCCGTGATCCGAACGACCGAGGACATCGGCAAGATTCCGCCGCCCGCGGCCCCCGCC
>CABEBD010000082.1_pt1 | contig 40485 bp, 35 predicted proteins | sample 3132501 | NCBI WGS metagenome assembly CABEBD01 (sample SAMEA5534344, study PRJEB31848) | metagenome | biome: tundra; feature: field; material: soil | place: USA | collected 2013-05 | depth 0.45 m | reverse complement strand
GGGAGTGGGTGCGGGCGAAGGCGGGGTTGGCCCGGGCCATCTCGAGCAGCGCGGCGTTCAGCTCGGCGGGGGTGTGGTAGCGGTCGAAAGAGAGGGTGGAGGGCGGAGCGGGGGTCGGCGCTACTTGCGCGGTTTGCGCGGGCGCCGGCTTTTGGGGTGCGGTGGCCGTTTGGGGCGCGACTGAAAACTGAAGAACCAGGCATAAGAGGCCGAAGAGTAGCAGACGGGCCGGCGTGAGGGCGGGCTTGGGATGATTCACGTGTCGTTACCTCCGATCAGCGAAGTCGGCGAAAAACTGGGGTAATTATACAACGGAATCCAGAAATTGGGGGACATAACCCGATTTTCTGGAAATCAGGGGACACGACCCGATATTTTGGAAATTGGGGGAGGAAATTAGGGGACATAACCCGATTTTCTGAAATCGGGATTGTGTCCCCTAATTTCCGTTAAATCATGAAATCTCGACGATGAGCTTTTTGTTAAGCGCGATCGCGACTCGCTCGATCGTCGATAACTTGATATCTTCGGCGTGGTTTTCGATTCGCGAAATGGCACTTTTCTTAGTTTTCAGCTTGTGGGCCAATTCCTCCTGGGTCATTCCCGATTCTTCCCGAGCTTGGCGGAGGAGGACACCAATCTTGAATTTTTCGTAGCCCGCCCGATAATTATCAGCAAAATCTCGATCCGTTTTTTTTCTTTTCCCGATATACTTTTTAAGATCATCCATGTTCGCGGCCTTTGCTCATATGTTAACTCGCACGTTAACTCTTGTCAACGGGGATCCATTAATCGCCTTACTACGCGGAGAGAATCCATCGCTAAACTTTAGCCGGGGGCACGATTTTCCCGACAAGTTCGAGGCAGAGCTTGGCCAAGGGGGCCCTGTCGTCATACGGCTTGGCGGTTCTTTTTGATTCCATGGAGCATTCCTTTCAGGAACGAATAGCCTTCCCGGTCGCCGTCGAGGAAGACGGGCTCGTAATCGAGGCCCTCCCAGAACCAATCGGGAGCGGCGTCCAGATTGATCACGTCGACATTGCGGACGAGGTCCTCGGCGAGGTCGGCCGCGACGCGGCGGAGAGACAGAAATTCTCCTCCTCCAATCGGCGACGCGGGCCGGGTGACGCCGAGATCCCAATCGGAGAAGGTTTTTGCCCGGCCCTTCGCTCTCGAACCGAGAAGCACGACGGCGATTCCGGGACTTTGCCGAATCAGCGCGGCGATGATCGGGCGGATTTCGTCGAGATGCTCGGCAAACGAGGGCGCATCGTCGGCGGGGTCGATCAATTCGAGGGGATCGCGGCCGAGGGCTCGGGCGATTTTTAGAAAGGCAGAGGAAAAGACAGGCTTACCCCGGAAATATCCGAGGATCGTGTTCCTGTGGACACCGATCTGATGGGCGAACCGGGAAGCGTTGGCGAAGCCCAGGGCTTTCATCCGTTCGGTGACGGCCAAGCGATCGAGGACATATTTCATTTTTCCCCTCGCTGATTATTGAATCATAGGGGGATCGAAAAGTCAATATTATATGCATATGCACATAATATTGATCATCAGACCCCCGGATTCCGACCCGCCTGGCGGAAACGCGATCCTTTACTTTTTGATCGCACCTAAAATAGGGAAACGGGTATTGCGTCTCCTATGGGATTGATTGGCGCGCCGGCGAATATTTCATATAATGGGCGACTATCAGCAGGAGCCAACCATGAAAAAAATCCTGATCATTCTCACTTTGGCGACGTTGGCGCTCTCGGTTTCCGCCCTGCATTCGTCCGAAATCGTGAAAATCAAATTGTCCGACGGCGAGACGATGACGGGCAAGCTGGACCTGCCGCCGGGCGGCGGGGACGTCCATGCGCTGGTCATGTTCATCGCCGGGACAGGCCCGAATACCTATATCAACCACCGCAAGCTGGGCAATGCCGAATTCAACTATTTCGATCTGTTCGTGGACGAATTCGCCAAGCGCGGCGTCGCCTTCTTCGCCTACAACCGGAGAGGCGTCGAAATCGGGGATAAGCCGCCCTATTACGACACGGTCGACAAGGAGAAGTACAAGAAATATCTGCCCGGCATCGAAGTGAAGGACATCGGGACCGCCATCGCCTATCTGAAAAACGATCCGCGTCTGAAAACGGCCAAAGTCATCCTCCTCGGTTGGAGCGAGGGGACGATCCTGGCGGCTATGGCCGCTGAAAACACGGACAACAAGATCGCCGCCCTGTTCCTCGCCGGCTACGCCCACGAGAACATGTCCGACATCATCAAATGGCAGCTCTCCGGCGAGCCGTCGATCATCAATATCCGCAAGTACTTCGATACCGACAAGGACAACACCATCGTCCGGAGCGAATACGAGGCCACGACCGCGGCCGCAAATTATATGAGGACGAACGTTTTCCAGAACGCCAAGTTCGAGGACCTCGACGTCAACAAAGACGAGAAGATCGACAGCGCGGATTTCAAGATCATCAACAGCGGGAGATTGCAGGCCGTGCTGAACGCCATCGAAAAAAACGACGACGCCTGGATCTGGACCAATTATTTCCGGATCACGACGGCCTGGCTGAAGGAATATTTTGCGCTGGAGCCGAACAAGACCAGGCTCCTGCGGATCGACATCCCCATCTATATCTTCCACGGCGAGGACGACGCCAGCGTCTCCGTGGCCGGGGTCTTGGACCTCAAAGACCGGTTCGCCCAAAAAAATAAGACGAACCTGCAATGCTTCGTCTTCAAGGCCCACGACCATGACCTGAATTACATGCTCTGGCCGCTCAAGAAGACCATTTCCGAGGGAATTCAGAAGATTTTCGACGTGGCCGGAGAGATCAACGGGCGATAGTCGCCTGCCCGCCCGCCTATCCTCACGGGTCTCGTGCCGGAGACGACGATCGAACCGTTTACGCCGGTTTTCTGGCCTTGTAGATGAAGTTCGAGGAGCTGTCGAACCGCCCCGAATGGGCCAGGTAATTCTCGACGGCGAAGCCCTTCCCCTCGAGGAACGTCCGGATCTCGTCCGGCGTGTAGTGGTGGCGGATGGGGACGAAATACCAGTCGAGGATGAGCCCGGAGAGCTTCTCGCCCTTGCGCGATTTTTCGCGCTTCTTGAAGAAGAAGACGACCGGGGTGAGAAAGAAGGCCATGACCTTGGCCAGGAAGTTCCACGACCAGCGCGGCGTCCGGATGAGCGTCTTGCGGATCGCCTCGTGGATCCAGGTGACCTTCGTCTTCTTGTAGATGGCCAGCAGGATGGCCCCGCCGGGCTTGAGGACGCGGAAGAGCTCGGTCATCGCCCCGAACGGGTCGGTCGTGTGGTGGACCGTCCCCCAGGCCCAAACGATGTCGAACGCGGCGGCGGCATAGGGCAGATGGAGCATGTCCTGGCGCTCGAAGCGGGCGTTCGCGAGGTTGAACTTGTCCTTGAGGCCGGTCGCCGTCTCGAGGCTGCCGGGGCTGATGTCGATCCCGGTGACCGCGCCCGCGCCGTTCCGGGCGAAGATGATGCTGAAGATCCCCGTGCCGCAGCCGGCGTCGAGGACCGACTTGCCGGCGATCTCGGCGGGCGAGAAGAACAGCGCCCAGTGCTTTTCCGAGGCCTCGTATTCGGGGATGTATTCCGTCCAGACGACGTCGTAGAATTTTCCGACTCTTTCCTTGTCTATGGCCATCACGGATGCTACTAGGTACCGAGGATCTCGATCCCGGAGTACACGTCCTCCGTGACCTGGCGGACGCGCTTGAAGAACAGGAATCCGGCGTTGACCTTGATCCGGGTGGTCTTCAGCATGAGGGTCTTGCCGTCGACGACTTCGAGGGCGATCCGGGCCTCGAGTTCCTGGACGAAACGCGGGGTCTCGGACGGCCGGGCCTCGGCCAGGAGCGGATCGAGGGTCCCGGGCTCGAAATAGATGCGGCCCTCCCAGTTCTTGTCGCTCTTGACTTTGGCCGTGACGTCGAGCGCCAGGGCCGGCCGGCCGTCGAGCGACGCGTTTTCGTCCAGGCGGAAGGCGAACAGCTTCCGCCGGGCCTCGGAAAAGGGCGTGTACTCCTCGATGGAGGAGCTCAGGCCCCGCCGCCGCGGGACCGCGCCGGCCGGCCGGAGCTTGTCGGGCGGCCTCTGCCGCCGGTACTTTTCGTGCGCCTTGCGGTCGGTCTCGATGAACTCTTTGGTGATGTCTCGCGTATTTCCGTCCTTCGTCTCGAGCGCCTTGAGGATTTCCTCGGAGCGCCGGCCGTCGGTGACGGTCACGGTCTTGGTCACGACGGTGACGGACTCGGGCGCCCAATGGCGGTCCATTTTGGTGATCGTCGAGGTCACCGAACCGCGCCAGTTGCGCGCTTCCTGGAAGCCGCCGACCTTGGCGTCGACCTTGTCCAGGAAGGTATTCAGGTCCAGCCCGACGGTCTGGCCGGATGGGGGTCCGGCAGCGAGGATCCCGGCCAGGGAAGCCCCTGCCAAGATTAGGATCGACAAGATGCGGTGCCGGGTCATCGGGTATCCTCCCTTTTCGGATTGCCTTATTATTTTACCAAAACTCCGGACTCTACGCCAATCCGGCGCTGGGGTCGGCCTCCGCCGCCCCTTGACAGGACACGGGAGTATGTTATAATTGCCACGTCCCTAGTGTTCCTATTGTTCCGCGTGGGATAATAGTGTATAAGTGAAAACAAGCGAAGAAGGAGGATAGAGCGTCATGTCGACTCTGTTGATCGTCATCCTGAGCGTCATCGGTTTCCTGGCCCTCGTCGTCGGCGGCCTGATCGTTCTCTGGTTCTACCAGGGCGGTTGCTGCGTCCGCCGGATCAAGGCCAAAATCACCAAAAAGGACTTCGTCGCGCCCGTTCTGAAGCGAGGGTAAGCGGCGGAGCTCCATTTACAAACCCTTCCCGGTCGTGGATAATGGGGACTCGTCCGTTTGCGCGTAAAGGAGACCCTTATGGAACCCGTTAAAAACGAAGTCGCGGTCATGTTCTCGGGGGGGATCGATTCCCTGTTGGCCTCGGTCCTTCTCCAGCAGAAATACGACAAGGTCCACCTCCTCACCTTCGACAAGGGCTACCTCGAATTCGGCGTCAAGAACAACATCCCCAACGTCGAGCGGCTGAAGAAGACCTACGGCGAAGACCGGATCACCCACGAGGTCATCGACCTGAAGAAGGTCGTCAAGCAGATCGCCGTCAAGAAGATCTTCAAGGACCGCAAGAAATACAACATGGAAACCCGCTGGTGCGTCGGCTGCCGCATGGGCATGAACACCGGCGGCCTCATCTACGCCCTGGAGCACAACCTGATCGGCTACGCCGACGGCTCGAACCGGGAGCAGGTGCCCTCCGAAGGCAACCTCACCGGGACGGCCGAGAACTTCCCGAGCATCGTCAACCGCCACAAGAACTTCGCCATGGAATACGCCGTCCACTTCATCACCCCGACCTATGAGTACGGGAGCCGCGAGGACCGGCGCACCAAGCTCAAAGAGCTCGGGTTCGACATCGACTTCCTCAGCCTGGATACCAGCAAGAAGATCTCGGGCCTGATGACCAAGGAGGCCAGGCAGCGGTCCCAGCCGATGTGCTTCTCGGGCTGGATCATCCACTGGAAGCGGAACCTCCTCGGCAAGATGGTCGAGCAGAACGAAACGAAGACCGTGGACTACATCGCCCAGAAGCAGGCGGGGGTCGTCCGCGAAGTCATCAAGGACTACTTCGCCGAAAAGGGCCTGGCCGTCGAGGACCTCGTCGCCGCCCGGCAAAAAGACATCGCCCGAATCCGCCAGGGCTTCACCCTGGTTTGATCGCCGGATTCATGCATTCTCGGACCGCGACCCTGGCGTTCGCCGCCGCCCTAGCCGTTGCACTCGCGCTGGCCGCCGCGGCCTGTTCCGGGGACGCCGACCGCAAGGCGGCGGCCCCGGCCCCCCTCAAACTCGACGAGCTGAAGCCCGATTTCGACTTCCGCGGCCGGATCGTCTTCCAGTCCGATGCGGACGGCGACAACGAAATCTACGAATTGACCCGGGACGGCGTCCGTAGGTTAACGGACAACGCCTGGAGCGACGAATATCCTCGCTGGTCGCCCGACCGGACGCGGATCGCGTTCGCGGCCAACCCCCGGGGAAATTACGACATCTTCGTCATGAATGCGGACGGGAGCGGGACGACAGTCGTGGTCTATACGCCCGCCGACGAGACCGAGCCGGCCTGGCTCCCGGACGGCGCGGGCCTCGCCTTCACGCGCGACGACGCCCTCTGGGCGATCGACCTCGCCACAAAAACCGAGCGGCGCGTCCTCCCAGATTTTTCCCGATCCCACGGCCTCTCGGACTTCGCGCCCGGGGGCGGCCTCGCCGCCTTCACCGGAAAGCGCCTCCTCGGCTGGGATGTCTTCATCGCCGACCTCGCCCGCGGCACGGCGACGCCCCTCACCGACGGCGGCAAGGGCTGCCGCCCGCGCTTCTCACATGACGGCCGGTCGATCGCCTATGTATCGTCCGTCGCCGACGGCAAGGGTGACATCTGGGTCATGAACCCCGACGGGAGCGGGAAGACGCGGCTCACTGAGCGCAGCAAAACCACGGACTACTTCCCGGCCTGGTCGCCCGACGACAAATTTATCGTCTTCTGCTCGAGCGACCAGCATTCGCCCAAGAAGGGCCGCTGGTCGCTCTTTCTGGTGAAGACGGCGACGAAGCTCGTGACCCCGCTGTTCTCCGGCTTCGAACGGGCCCTGTTCCCCGACTGGCGTTGAACCGAGGTGCGGACCATGGATGATCTTTATCTGTTCAGCATCGACCTCGAGGATGTCCGCTTCCAGATGGAGGACGGGCGGCGCTTCGCGGAGCGCGTCCCGGCCAACACCCGGCGCTACCTCGCCTGGCTCAAGGCCCGCGGCTTCCGCTGCACGTTTTTCGCGGCGGGCGACGTGGCCGAGGCCTATCCCAACCTCATCCGGGAGATCCTGGAGGACGGCCACGAGATCGGCTGCCACACTTCGCGGCACGTCCCGCTCGACCGCCTAACGCCGGAGGAATTCCGGGCCGACCTTGAATCGAACATCGCCGCCCTGCGCCGGGCCGGGGCGAAGGACATCCGGGGTTTCCGGGCGCCCATCTTTTCCCTGGTCGAAAAAACGGCCTGGACCTACGGCGTTCTCCGGGAGCTGGGTTTCGCCTATTCGAGCTCCGTCCTGCCGGCGAAAAACCCCTTCTACGGCTGGCCGGGCTTCGGCCCCGACCCGAAGATCATGGACGGAATCTGGGAGCTGCCCATGACGGTCGCCCGCTTCGGGCCGTATGTCGTCCCGCCCGCGGGCGGCGTCTATTTCCGCGTCCTCCCGCGGCCGTTCGTGATGCGCGCCGCGGCCAAGGCGCGCCGCCGGGGACGGCCGCTCCTCGGCTATTGCCACCCCTACGACATCGACACCGCCCAGGAACGGTTCATGCACCCCGACATCAACGACAGCCGGTTCTACAACTTTCTGATGTACTACAACCGGAAGTCCGTCTTTCCGCGGCTCGAGGCCGTTCTGAAGAAGGGATTCAAGATCGTGCCCTACGCGGAATTCGTCAAGACGCTGGTTATTCCATCTTCTTGAGAAGGGCGCGGCCGAGGTACTCCCGGGGGATGCCGAAGAGCTGCTTCCGCCAAAGCCGGTCGCACCGGCCGCAGGTCTCTAAGTCGCCCACATCGCCTTTGAGGACCTTTTCGCGCAGGGCGATCATCTTGTCGTTGTTCCAGATCTCGGCGATCGACGCGTCCCGGGCGTTCCCGAGCGTGTAATAGCCGAAGAAATCCTGGGTGCAGGGCAGGACGGCGCCGTCCCAGAAGACGATCAGGGCGTGCCAGAGGAAGGTGCAGGGGGAATATTTCTCTTTCCGCTCGATCCGGCCCGCGTCCCCCGCCCAGTTGTGATATTCCTTGACGACGATCCGGTCGAGAGGCAGGCCCTTGAATCGGGCCTCGAACGCCGCCCGCGACCGCGTTGAGCTCTCGCGGAGGCCCGGCATGTCGATGAGCTCGACGAGGGTCACGGGCTTGCGGGCGCCGAGCTCCTTTTTGATCTCCAGGAAGCGGACGATATTGCCCACGGTCTTCTCGAACTCGGCGTTGACCCGCGTCCGCTCGTAGGTTTCGGCGTCGAACCCGTCAAAGGAGAAGGCGAACTGATCGAGCCCCGACGCGATCAGGCGCCGGGCCTTGTCCTCGTCGAGGAGCGTGCCGTTGGTGTGGAAGCGGGTGACGAGGCCGGCCTCGTGGGCGTACCTGACCATCTCGAAGAATTCGGGATGGAGGAGCGATTCGCCCCGGTGGAGGAGGTGGACGTCGAAGGCGAAGCCCTTGACCTCGTCCACGATCTTCCGGAACAAGCCGAAGTCCATGAACCCCTTCTGGGCCTTGGTCAGCTCCTTGTTGGGGCACATGACGCAGCGCAGGTTGCAGACGCTCGTCGGCTCGATCCAGAGGCGGGTCGGGAGATAGGGCAGGCGGGTCCGCTTCCGCTTGTAATTCCAGAAGATCGCGGCCAATCGGCGGTAATACTGCGCCCGGGTTTTCATGGTGTTAACTTGGTCATTTTAGCCGGAATCGCCCCCCCTGTCCAACGGGGGCGGGCGGGTGTCTTTGCGAGGAGCGAAGCGACGAAGCAATCCCCTCCGATGAAGAGGAGATCCCTCGCTACGCTCGGGATGACACACGCTTGCGTCATTGCGAGGAGCGAAGCGACGTGGCAATCCCCTCCGATGAAGAGGAGATCCCTCGCTCCGCTCGGGATGACAGCATCGTCTTGAAAGGACTCCGGTCTTACGATATCATCGGTGCCGTACAAGTCTGAATCATGCATCTCAACAGCTCTACCCCTATCGACCTCCGCAACTCAACCGCAACGGGCCTCAACAGCCCGGCGGCCACGCGTTTTCTCAGGGGGCTCCAGGTCTTTTTCTACGCGGCCCTCGTCATCCTCTGGTTCAAGGGCAATTACCCCCTGATGCGGAACATCCCGGTCTCGCCTGCGGTCCCCCTGCTCGGCCTGCTGGCGGCCACGGCCGTCCGGGCCTTCGTCAAATGGAAGGCCGCCCGCCCGAGGGCGAGAATCCGCTTCACCAAGGACGCGGCCATCGTGGCCGTCCTCATCCTCGCGGCCGCAGCCGTCCATGTCCCCTATCTCGTCCACAGTTTCGGCCTCATGGACAGCGACGAGGCCATCCCCTCGCTCCAGGGAAAGCATATCGCCGAGGGTAAGACGCCGACGGTCTTCTATTACGGCGCCCGCTTCCAGGGCAGTTTACCGCAGCACTACTACGCCCTGTTCTTCAAGATCTTCGGCTATTCGGTTTTCCTCACCAAATTCGCCGCGTTCCTGGCCTTCGCCGCGTTCCTAGCCGTCCAATACCTGCTCCTCAAGCGCCTCTTCTCCCGGGGATTCGCGCTGGCCGCGGGGCTGTTCTACGTCCTGCCGTTCAAGAACCTCATCCTGGCAGGCTTCGACGTCGGTTCGGGGTTCGCCGTCGTTTTCCTCCTCGGGAGCCTGATCTTCACCCTGACCCAACGCATCTATGCGGAGGGGAAAGACCATCTTCTCGGGACGCTCGGGTTCCTGTTGGGGCTCACCTTCTGGACCCACCAGATCGCGGTCATTTTCATCCTCACGTCCGGCGTCCTCCTCTTCCTGCGCTATAAATTCCGGATCGGGAAATACCTCCACCTCGCCTTCGCCTTCGCCCTCGGGTTCCTTCCCGCGCTCGTGAGCGAGATCTATTGGGATTTCCCCATCGTCCGGATGTTGTTCGAGGGGGAATCGACCGGGGCTCTGACCAAGGCCAAGCTGGCCAACGGGACTCGGCTCGCCCTCGACCTTTTCTCCGCGGGCCCCGGATTCGCCAACGTGATCTATCTCCTCGTCCTCGGCTTCGGCCTGGCCCTGATCGCCGCCCGGTCCGTCAAGGCCCGGAAGATCGAGGCCTCCGCCCTGTTCGCCGTTTACACCGCCGCCTATGCCGGCGTCTACTTCCTCTCCAGCTCCAGCTCCACGGGAATCATCCGGTATCTTTTCATCCTCTATCTCGTCCTGCCCGTCCTCTTCGCCGCGGCGTTCCTCTGGATCAAGCCCGAGAAGCTCCGCCTCGCGGCCACGGCCGCCTTCATCCTGCTTCTGTTCGCCGCAAGCCAGGCCAAGGCAAGCCTCGAGGATTTCCGGTCGGTCGTGGAGCGCGACGGCGAGGCCAAGGCCGTGCTGGCCGCGGCGGATTCCACCGGCCAGAAATATTGGAAGGGGGACTATTGGGGCTCCTACCTGCTCACCGCTCTTTCCAAGGAGCGGTTCATTGTCGCCTCGACGACGGTCGAGCGCTACCCGTACTACCAGCTCCTCTACGACACGGAAGCCCCCGGGGCCAACCGCATCTTCTTCAGGGAAACGCCCATGCAGGTGCAGAAGGCCGCGGAATTCACCGAGCTCCTGCGGCGGCTGGGCAAGACGTTCGAATCGATCGCGATCAAGGAGTGGCTGCTCGTGTACGGCGTCCGGGGGGAAGTCTACGAGAAGAACCTTTTATTCCCGCCCGACGACGTCCCCGACGTCGCTCTTGCCGGGATCGGGGCGGAGCCGGCCGGCCTGACGATCCGCTTCACGTCCAAGGCGCCCGTTCCGGTCGGCGGCTACCGGATGAATGTCGAGATCCCCGGCTTCTGCGCGCTGTTCGCGCCCATGGAGCCGGGAACCGCGTTCACGGTCCGCATCCCCTATCCGGAGGACCGCCGGGTCCGCCTCCGGTATTTCGTCGACTATCAGGGGCTCGTGCTCGATTCCACGGCCCGGGAGATCGAATCGGAGCTGCCCCCGCCGCCGGCGGGATCGCGGCGGGACGACATCGAATACCTGTCGGGATTCGGCCCCCGGGAGCACGCCACGGGGAACGACTGGCAAGCCCTGGAACGGGAGGTCCGGTTCCGGCTCAACCGCCCCCTCGGCCCATCCGAGAAGATCACCCTCCACCTGTTCTCGCCCTTTCTGTTCGAGGACATCTGGTGGCACGGCGATTTCGCCCAGGCCGTCGAAATTCGGGTCGACGGCAAGCCCTTCGCCCGACAAACGCTGAAGGACGGATTCAACACGATCACGCTCGCCGAGATCGCCCCCCGGCGCGCGGAGGGGTCGGCCCTCATTGAGCTGAAATTCCGATATGCGATGGTGGTCTCGATCGTCAGGGACCACTGGAAAACGGCGGCCTATCTGGCCTCCCTGCGAATCGACTAGAGCTCGTAGAGCCCTTTCCGGAGGGCCCGCCGGATGCGCAGGATCCCCGTGAATTCCTCCCAGGCATCCCGCAGCAGCTTGACCGATGTCGCGTAGGCATCGTGCCGTTCGTTCCAGTCGATCGGGATCTCGGCGATCGCAACCCCGCGAGTCCGGGCAATCGTCAGCGCTTCCATATCCCAGGACCAGCGGTCCTCCCGGCTCACCCGGGCGATCGCGCGGAGCGCATCCAGTTCGAACCCTTTAAATCCGGCGTCCGGGTCCTTGACCTTGAGCCGGGGCAGCATCGTCCGGACGGCCAGGTGGTGAAGCCGGCCCATGAGGGCCCGCCGCCAGATCCGCTTGACCTGCGACTCGCGAAGAAAGCGGGAGCCGATGACGATCGGGACGTCCGCCAGGCGGTCGACCATCTCCCGGATATGGGCCAGGTCGGTCGTCTGGGGAAGGTCGAGGTCGGCGAAGATCAAAGCGCGGCCGGGGCCGGGGGGACACGTCCCGGCGGCGAACCGGACCGCATGGCCGCGCCCGCTGTTCCGCCCGTAGCCGATGACCCGGATTTCCGGCGCGCCGCCGGCCAGCTTTTCCGCGGCCGCGCGCGAGCCGTCCGTGCTCCCGTCGTCGCAGAGGATGATCTCGTATTCGCCCGGCATCTCCCGTTCGAGATACGCGCGGACGGCGAGAACGTTGCCCGGGAGCTGCGCCGCGCAGTTATAGAACGGGACGACGAAATGGAGCACTCAACACCAGTACTCTTCGAGCTTCTGCTCGTTCGTGAGGGAGCGCCACCATTCGGCGCAGAGGCGGATGCCCTCCTCGAGCGTCGTCTTCGGCAGCCAGCCGAGCTCGTTCTCGGCCAGCCAGTTGTGGACGCGCTTGATCTTGGGCTCGACCCGCGCCTGGGGGATGTAGTCGATCTTGGCCGGGAAGTGCTTGACGACCTCCTTGGCGATCTCCTCGATCGTGATCGGGCGGCCGCCGGTCAGGTTATAAACCTTGTTCTCGGCGACGGGCTTCAGGGCGTGGACCTGGCCCTCGGCCAGGTCGCCGACGTACATGAACTCGCGGAACTGCTTGCCGTCGCCCATGATGCTCAGCATGTTCATCCGCTCGGCCATCTCCATGAACGCCCGGACGACCAGGCCCCGCCACATCCGCTCGCCGTAGGGGATCCCGTAGCGGAAGACGGTGTAGCGCGGCCCCCTGTACTCGCTGAAGAACGAGAAGCAGAGCATCTCCTGGCTGATCTTGCTCGCCCCGTAGATGGTGTTGATGTGCTCCAGATGGAACAGGCTCTTCTCGTTGACCATGTCCCCGTCCTGGGCGCCGCAGACCCAGGAGCTCGAGGCGAGGAGAACGCGCTCGACGTCGGCCTTGAGGGCGGCGTTGAGGACGTTCAGCGTCCCCTTGACGTTCATGTCGAAGCACAGGTTCGGCGATTCGGAGGACTTGCGGGCGTTGGCCAGGGCGGCCAGGTGATAGATAATGTTGAACTTTTCGAAAGCGTTGCCCAGGTCCTCGCGGATGTCCTTCTGGATCCAGGGAACGTCCTGGACGGGCGGGCGCAGGTCGAGCACGGAGACATCGTAGCCCCGGTCGAGGAGCTTCTGGACGAGATGGCTGCCGATGAAGCCGGAGCCGCCGGTGACGAGGATTTTCATGGTCGAACCTCCTTAGTTCGCGTCGTCCTGGATCCTTTCGGGCGATGTTCCTCAGCGCGTCTTCATAAAGAATCCCCGGCTGGGCAGGAAGCGTTTCATGTTGTAAACGAAGCTTATGATACCTTCCCGGGCCGCCCGAATCAACGGGGGGAGGCTGTAGGACGTCCGGGGCAGGAGCTCATAGATCCATCGCACGACGTGGATGAGGGGATGGAACGCCTTGGGCAGACGGACGTAATAGTCGAAGAAGCCCTGGTAGCCGAAGAGCCGGCGGCCCGGAATGGTCGGGTGCCGGGTGGTGATGTTGGTGTAGTAGATCTCGGCGTCGTCGATCGGGTGCTCGAGCCAGCCCTCGGCAAGGCACTCCTCGCCGAGCTTGGTCCCGTGGAAGGGCATGTAGACCGTGCACATGATGCGATCGGGCTGGAGCCGCCTGTTGAGGTCGATGGTGTCCCGGACCGTGGCCATCGTCTCGCCCGGCAGGCCGATCATGTTGAAGCTGCCCGTCCGGATCCCGTGGCGGTGGGCCTCGGCGAAGGCCGTGACGATCTGCTCCGTGGAGATGTTCCGTTGCAGGACGGCGTTCCGGATCTTGGGATTGCCGGCCTCGATGGCCATGTTCATGAAATCGCAGCCGCCGTCGCGGAGGACCCGGACCGTCTCCGCGTCGACGAGGTCGGGCCGGGTCTGGCAGAGGAACGGGATCGAGAAGCGGCGGGCGTAGCGCTCGCAGAACTCCCGGAGCCGCTTCCTGTTCAGGGTGAACGACTCGTCCGAGAACGAGATCCGCGAGGGTTTGAACCGGGCGATAACCTCGTCGATCTCGGTGAAGACGTTGTCGATCGACCGGTAGCGGACGAATTTCCCCAGGCCGTCGTAGATACCCATGAGGAATTCGTTCTGGCAATAGGAGCAGGGAAACGGGCAGCCCCGCGAGGTGAGCATGTTGATGCCGTAGAGCTCGGCTTGGAGGCGGCCGGGGTCCATGATCCCCCGGTCGGGGAACGGCAGCGTGTCGATGTCCTGGAGCAGGGGCCGGAGCGGATTCCGGGTGATCTCCGGACCGCGCTTGACCCAGAGGCCGCCGATCGACGCATAACCCGCGCCGGCGTCGAGGGCCGCCAGGAGCTCGGTCATCGCCCCCTCGCCCTCGCCCCGGCACAGGATGTCGACCCGCGGGTCCCCGATCGTCTCCTCGGGGGCGATCGTCGGATGGATGCCGCCGAAGATCGTCAGCGCCCCGGGCGCCTTCTCCCGGACGACGCCGGCCAGGACGGCCGAGATGGTGTAGTTGACCGACATGACCGAAAATCCGACGACGTCGGGCCGGAACGATTCGACCTTCGCCGCGAAGGCGGCCTTCATCACCCGGAACGGGTCGCCGGTCAGGGGCCGCTTGCGGTAGGGCGTGACCTCGAAGAACGCGGCCGCGTGGCCCGCGGCCTGCACCGCCGCGGCGATGTACAGGATGTTCAGGGGCTGTTCGCGGACGATATATCCCGGATAGACGAGGAGGACCCGCTTCATGCCGGCCCTCCCTTCGGAGGGACGGGCCCGTAGAATTTCGGGAACTTGACGGCCATGAGGAGCGTCTCGAAAAGGGTCAGCGCACCGAGCTTCGTCGTTCCGGCGCGGCGGTCGACGAACTCAATGGGCACTTCGACGACGTTCGCCCGCAGGAGCTCGAGTTTGTAGAGGATCTCCAGGACGATCGAGGGCCCCACGGAGATGAGGTCGTCGAGGTCGATCCGCTCCAGGATCCCCCGCCGGAAGAGCCGGAAGCCGGAGGAGACGTCGCGGACGGACGTGCGGAACTTCCGGCGGATGAAGCGCCGGACGCACCAGGTGATCGCCCGCCGGACGACACTCCGGTCGGAATCCGAGCCGCCCGGGACGAACCGCGACCCGATCGCCGCGTCAGCCCCACCAACGGCCGCGGCGAAGAGGGCAGGGATGAACCGGGGCTGGTGCGAGAAATCGCCGTCCATCTCGACCACGTATTCGGCCCCGAGGGCGAGGGCGGCCTTGAAGCCGTCGATCCCGGCCGCGCCTCGCCCGCGGCGCTTCGTCCGGATGAGGGCGTGGACCCGAGGGTCCGCGGCGGCCAGGGCCTGGACGAGGCGGCCCGTCCCATCGGGAGAATTGTCGTCCGCGACCAGGACATGGACTTCCGCCGGGACGGCGAGGGCCAGGAGCTCCTTGACGAGGGCTTCGATGTTTCCGGCCTCGTTGTAGGTCGGGACCATGGCCACCAGGCGCGGACGGACGGCGGGCTCGGTCATAGGACGGTCAGAGGGCCTTCCGGACCTCGGCGAAGACTTGCTCGGCGGTGATGTCGCTCATGCAGGTCATGTCCGGGCAGGTGGATTTGTAGCAGGGCGCGCAGGCGACACCGGCGAAGAGCTTCGCCCCGCGGCCGTAGACCGCGATCTCCTGGGGACAGGTCGGTCCGAACAGGGCGATGACGGGTCTTCCCAGGGCGATGGCGATATGCATCCCCAGCGTGTCCGAACTCACCACCAAGTCCATGGCCTCGACGAAGCCGGCGAACTGCCGCAGGGAATGGCCGTTTCCGGTATTGTGGACATGGGCCGGCGCGGCCTTTTCGAGGGACTTGTTCAAGGCCCGCTCCCGGCCGCCACCGAGGAGATACACGTCGGCTTTAAGGTCGCGGACAAGCCGCCGGATGAGCTTCCGGTAATGGGCCGCCGGCCACTGCTTGGTCTCGAATTTCGTGCCCGCGCCGGTGTTCAATCCGATCCGGGGGCGCTTGCCGCGGGGCCGGCGCCGAAAGAACTCGGCCGCCTCCCGGCGGTCGTCATCCGTGAGGGCCAGAATATAAGGGTCGTCGCGGTATCCGACCTCCGCCGCCTCGGCGATGATCTCCTGGTAGGTCTTGGCGTTGCGGCGGAACTTCAGGTCGTCGTCGATTCCGAGCCGGAGACTGTATTCCGCGGCCGGATTGAAGATCTCGAGGTTGCCGTGCTCGTTCATTCCGAAGCCGAATTTCCGGGCGGCGTCGACTTTCGCGGCCAGGGCGGTGGCCCCGTGGTCCTTGTCCAGGCAGATGAGGACGTCGAACCGCTCGACCGCCAGTTGGAGAAGATGTTCGGCGGAGAAGGGGATGACGCGGTCCACCAGGGGATTGTTGCGGAGGAGGTCCACGCTCTCCTCATCGACCGCCCAGAAGATCGAGCAATCGGGGTATTTCCGCTTGAGGCCGGGCAGGAGGGTGGTCGTCCGCAGGACGTCGCCCATGGCCGCCCTCTTGATCAGGAGGATCTTCCGTCCGAAGGGACGGACGTGCGGGCAGCCGTCGCAGAGGCGCTTGAAGACGCAGGGCGTTTCGCCTTTAAAATGAACACAATCGGCGCGGATCATGGTCGGTTTTCGCAAAAAACGAGGCCCTATTTATGCCACAAATCGGCACCAAAGGCAATCGGAGCAGGATCATTGCGCGGCGCGAGCCCCGGTTGCTCGAAGCGGCAGGGACCCGCGGTTTGGGGGTGAGCCGCGAGAGCGACTGGGGCGGGAGCCGCGCCGCAGGGCTTATTAGTTGCCGATTTTGATGGCCGTGACCGGTGCGCTCTCCGACCCCGACGCATCCACGGCCGTAACGCGATAGACAAAATCCGTCCCGGCCGCGAGCTTCCGGTCCCGGTATTCGAAAACCGAGCTGATCACCCAGGCGATCTTCGAGAATTTCGAATCGTCTTGGTCGGCCTTTTTGCGGTAGATGTTGTACCGGACCACGGCCACGGGGATGTTCAGAGGGTCGTCCTGCCAGGAGACGACGTTGAGCGTCTCCTTCTTGAAGAGCGAACTGTTGACGACGGTCGTGACGGCGGCATTGAGCGGCGGGAAGACGGGGATCTCGGTCACTAAATCGGAGACGTCGCTTTCTATCCCGTTCCGGCCGAGCGCGGTCATCCCGTAGGTGAATTTCCGGGAGAGCGGCAGGTTGGCGTCCTCGAAGATGTGGATCTGCGGAGAGACGGAGGCGATAAGCGCAAAAGCGCTGTCCGGCGCATCGTCCGGCCTCCGGAAGATCCGGTAGCTCTGCAGCTCGATGTTCCGGTTGTCCGGGTTGTCCAACCAGGCGAGGGTGTTGATCTTGGACGCCGCGCCGGCCCCGAGGCGCGTGTCGAGGCTCAGTCCGATCGGCGGAGAGGCCTTTGGCGGCGGAGAGATGGTGAACACGGCGTTGCTCGTGTCCGAGGGGTTCCCCGTCGAGGCCTGGCTGATCCGGACCCCGCAGGCGGGGCTGGGAGTATTGGGGACCACCCAGACGTACGACCCGCTGTTGGGCGTCGAGGCGACGATGTCCGAAAAGCTCGCCCCGCCGTCCGTTGTCAGCTCGATCCGGACCGGACCGACCGTGCCCTGCGTCGTCCAGGCGATCTGCTGGGTCGTGAGGGCCTGCCAGACCTCGCCCCCCCTAGGCGCAACGACGGTGATCTGGGTCGGGGGCGGCGGCGGGGCCGCGATCGAAAAATAAGAATCGCTGGTATCGGTCAGGCCCGCATTCCCGGTGTCGGTGATCCGGACGAGGCAGGTCGTGCTGAGCGAATTGGGCGCCGTCCAGGAGTGGGAGCCGTCGTTGGGCGTGGACGCGGCGATATCCGCATAGTTCGCCCCGCCGTTCGTCGAGAGTTCGATCCGGACATTGGCCGTCTGCGTTCCCCGCGTCGTCCAGGTGATCTCGTGCGTCGAACCGGGCTCCCACTTTTCCCCGCCGTTCGGGGACAGGACCCGGACCGAGGGCTGCACCGGACCCGAGGAAACGGACGCGTAGAAGATTTCGTAGTTCCCGCCGGATTCCTCCTGGTAGACGAGATGGACCGTGCCCGAAGGGTCCACGGCCAGGCTGGGCATTCCGGAGGGCGCCGCGGAGGACGTCAGGTTCTGATCCCCGATCCAGCTCCCGTTGTACGTGTTGAAGTAGATGTCGCCGTTTTCCACCCAAGCCACATAGATGTTCCCGTTCGACCGGTCCACCGCCAGGGCGGCGTCCGTGGACGAGGCCGCGGATTGGGAAACGTTCACTTCGCTCGACACCGTCCCGTCGGACATGACCTTGATGAAAAAAATTTCGTCGTTCCCTCGGGTCCCGTCCATCCAGATAATGTAAGCGTTGCCCGCGGAATCGCAGGCGATCTTGGGGTAGCTCCAATCCTCTCCGACGTCCCACTTGATGAGGGTCGGCTGGGTCCAGGACGCCGGGTTCAGGGGCGTCCGGTTCTTCGCGTACCAGAGGGTCGTCCCCCAGCCCGTCCCCCAGACCATGTGCGCCGTGCCGGAGCCGTCGACGGCGATCTTCGGCATGTACCCGTCGCCGATGGGAAGGGTCTCCCTCGCGCCCCAGGACCCCGAGGCGCTGCGGGCCCGGAAATCGTTGTCCCAACCCTGCGTCCGCCCCGTGCCGTCCTGCCAGACGACATAGGCGGCATTGTCGAGGGGATTGACGGCGACTCCGCCATAGGCCGATCCGCCTTCGTTGGACGAGACGTTCACGGCCGAACTCCAGTCGTTGTCGTAGGCGAGATGATAGATGTCGTAGGACGTCTCGCGGCCATCCTGGAAGATCAGATGGCAGACTCCGGACAAGGACACGGCCAGGGCGGGAAACCCGGCCTCCTCCACATCATAATACAGCCTCTCGAATTGGTAAGGGGTCGACCAGGCGCCGCTCCGGTTCGTCGCGAAATAGAACGCGCGGTTCGGCTGATATTCGTACCAGACCGCGTAGGCGGACCCGTTGCCGTCGACACCCACGAGCGGATTGCCCGAGGGAGTCGAAGAGCGGGAGATGTTCACCGGGTTCGCGAGGGCCGCCGTGATCTTCGCCGTCCGCGACCCTTCCCCGTTCTGGCCCGCCGGGACGAAAAGGGACAGGGCGGCGAGAGCCGCGATCGCGAAGAGAAAACCGAGTGCCCCTTTCCGCGTTCCCGCGCTCCGGGACACGGCGGCGCTCGGAATCAAGCGCCTTCCTTGACGACGGCGGACGGCTTGCTCTCCGTATTCCCCGTGTCGACCGTCGTGGTGTAGTAATAGAACGTGTCGGAGGCCGACAGCTTGCGGTCCATGTATTCCAGGACGCCGGCCCCGACCGACGCGATCATCTGATACTGGGAATCGCTCTGCATCGAGAGCTTCCGGTAGATATTGTACTGCAAGACGGTGATCGCGCCGTTCAAGGGGTTCCGCGCCCAGGATATGACGTTGATCTTCTCCTTGCGGAATAAGGCGCTGTTGGTCACGGTCTTGCAGGCCGGGCTCAGGGGCTGGAAAGTGCTCGCTTCCACCGCCGTATCGGACAGTTCGCTTTCCTGGGTATCCGAGGCGACGGTCGTGAGGGCATAGGAATATTTTTGAGACAAGGACAGGCCGGTGTCCTGGTACGTGAACGTGCTCCCGGAAACCGTGGCGACCAAAGCGAAGTTTTGGCTGCCAGTCTTGCGGAAGATCTTATAGTTCTGGATGGTGAGGCTACTGTTGTCGGGGTTCCGCGCCCAGGACAGCGCATTGATCTTCAAGGTTTGGGTGTCGTCGAGCGAGGTGTCCAGGGCGAGCGCGAGCGGCGGCTTGGGCTTGACCACGGGAGGCGGGGCCCCTCCGGATGTTCCGAGATACATGATGTCCCAATTGCCGCCGACCAGCTCGGCATACACGAGGTGGAGATTACCCGAAGCGTCGACGGCGATGCTCGGCTGGGCATCGGAGGCGGCCGTGTTGGTCATGTTCTGGGCGCCCGACCAGGTCGTCCCGTACGAATTGACGAAAATCTCTCCGCCCTGGGCCCAGGCGACATAGGCCTGACCGCTGGTCTTGTTGACGGCTAGGGCACCGTCCGCGGCGGTCACGCCCGCCGTCGAGGCCAGGGATTTGTCCGAGAGGACCCCGGCCGCGCTGATCTTGCGGAAGGCGATGGCGTCGGCGCCTTGCGCCCGGCTCAGCCAGATGAAATAGGCGTTGCCCGCTTTGTCGGCATCGACCCGAGGATAGCACCAATCCTGGCCAGTATTGCTTTCGATGATGATCGGCTGCGTCCAGCCGCTCAGATTCTGAGGGGTTCGGTTCTTGGAATACCAGACGGTGGATGTGTCGCTGCCGCGCGTCATCCAGGTCAGGTGGGCCGTGCCGGTCGCGTCGAACGCGATCTTGGGCATGTAGCCCGTCCCGACGGGAAGGGCCTGCATGGCCGACCAAGCGCCGGAGGGGCTCCGGTACCTCAGTAAAATGTCCCAGTCGGTTTCCCGGCCCGTGCCGTCCTGCCAGACCACATAGGCGAAATTGTCGACGGGATTGACGGCGCACCCGGAATAGGCCGATCCGCCTTCGTTCGCGTCGGAAACGTTCGTCGTCGCGCTCCAGCCGTTGTTATAGGAAATATGGAAGATGTCGTAAGAGGTGACCCGGCCGTCCTGCCAGCTCAGATGGGCCTGCCCCCCCGAGGAGACGGCGAAATCCGGGAAACCCGCCTCCTCGGCCTCGTAGACCACTTGCTCGAAGGCCGAGGGCGTGGACCAGGAGCCGGATTTGTTCGTGGCGAAGGCGAACGTCCTCTTTCCCAGGAATTCCATCCAGACGACATAAGCCGCGTTATTGCTGTCGACGCCGATGAGCGGGTTCCCGGAATCGCTGCCCGAGTGGGAGATGTTGACCGGTGTCGCGGCCGCGGAGTCAGCGCTTTGCGACAAAAACCCGCGCGCGCTCTGCAAAGGAAAAAGTGCGACGGCCAGGAGGGCCACGGCGAAAATGACCGGCAAGCCCTTGATTTTCTTCTTGTTCTCTATCATGGCCATTGGAAATCATTATGGGAAGATCCCGGGGGAATGTCAACTCGGCGGGAAAGACCCCTTCCGGCGGGCGCCAACCGCTCAGTCCGTGTCGATGATCAGAAGTTCCGCTTTGGAGAGCCGCATGGAGCGCCGATGCTGGCCGATCAGTTGCAGGAGGTCGTCCAAAACCTGCGTTTCACGTTGATTCTTCGCCTGTTCCGGGTCGTGGGCGAGATCGCGCAGGGCCACTTCCAGGGCTTCGATCGGAGTCCCGGAGGGAATGGTCAGCAAATACCGGGCGGGTGCGATTTCGATCAATCTCAACCAGGAAATCTGCCGCAAGGCGAGGCTTGAGCCGACGACGATGAGAGACTTGCCGGGGGCCATTTGGACGAGCTCCACGAGCTTGAACTGCTTCCCGCTACTCCCCATTACGGCTTCCGTGGCTTTGACCACGGCCAGAGTCCGGTCCGGGTTGATGACGGCCAACTGTTCGAGAATGCGAACCGGCAAGGTCATGGTCACAGGACGGCGAGGTTCACCGAATTTCGGGGGCCGTCCTCCCGGATTCGACTTCTTTTCGGCGCTCATGAGAACTCATTATAATAAGATTTTCCCTCCATTTCAACATTAAAATTCCGATTTCCTGGATAAGTTCGCGGCCGGTCCCCCTCATACGGAGAAGAAAAACCTCTCCCGAGGCCTGGTTTCAACGGAAATTTGCTTTACGCATCGGGCCTGAGTATAGTAACGTGATAACAGAGACCAGATGAGTATGTCAGGACGCAAGCCGTCGGTCTGGATTTTTCCTCTTCTGATTTGGGCAGCCTGTCTCCTGGGGGCTGCGGAACGACAGGGGGAAATCGCGGGGAAGTCGGCTTATCCGCTCGTCCGGCCCGACGGCGGGCTCGTGCTCCTGTATCGGAGCCCGGACCGCGGTCTCGCCCTGAGCATCTCCTCTACCAAGCCGGGAGCGCCGGCCGGAGAGGCGATCCTCGACGCGTCCCCCTCGGTTGCCGCGCCCGTCCTCAAGATGGACCCTGCCGGATCGATGGGCGCCGTATGGGAACGGTCGGGGCGCGAAGGCGGGACCATCGTATATGGACGATTCGACGGGGAAGCACCGGCTTCCATCCGGACGATCGCCGGGGGAGCCGACCCCCTTTCGTCGCCCGACCTCGACTATGACGCCGCGGCGGGCGCCTGGATCGCCTGGGTCCGCACAGTGAATGGCAAATCGTTCGTCTGCGTCGCCGGCCTGGCCGAGGGAAAAACATGGGTCGTCAACGGACGGCTCACCGCGTCCGCCCTCCAGCCCCGGGTGCTGGCCACGCCGGCCCAGGGGATCTGGGTCTTCTGGACGGGCCGCGACAAGGGCCGCGACGAGATCTTCGCCTCCGCATACCGGAATGGCGCTTGGTCCGGACCGATGCGTCTGAACAAAGACGACGCCGTCCCCCATCTGGGAGCAGCCCCGGCGCTCGATGCGAACGGCTTTCCCTGGGTCGCCTGGTCGGCATACGACGGCCGCGTCTATCGAATCTATACGGCCTGCTGGAACGGGGAAGCCTGGACGACCCTGGAGACGATCTCGGATGGCGACGGATCCGACGCGTCCCCCGCCGCGGCCCTGGTCGCGGGCACGACGCCGCTCGTCGTCTGGAGCCGGGCCGGGCGGGGATCGACCGCCCTCGTCGGCCGATTCAAGAAGAACGGCGTCTGGGGCCCCGAGATCAGACTGACTCCCGATACCGACTTCGTCGCCCGCTCGCCGCGGCTCTCCGTTTCCGGGGAGACGATTGGCTTGGCCTGGGAGGCAGGCGAGAACAGCCGGTCGCGACGGCTCTCGTTCGGGGAACTCGTGGCCGGGACGCCATGGTACGCCCTCCCCTTGGCGCCGCCGCCCGTCCTCGACCCGGCCCGCGACGAAAACCACTACACCGGCTTTGGGGACAGCATCACCTTTGCCGAAAACCAAGGCTACCTCCCCCGGCTGGAAGTCATGCTCCGCCAGCGCTACGGCACCTCCACGCTCTGGAACGAGGGGATCGGGGGCGAAACGACCGTCGAGGGCCTGGCCCGATTCGACGCCGCCGTGGCCGCCCACGCCTCGCGCTACCTGATGCTCATGGAAGGGACGAACGACGTCATCTTCGGCGACATCTCCATGGACACCACGGCCTTCGACCTGGGGGAGATGTCCAGGCGGGCGGTCCAGGCGGGCGTTCTTCCGCTCCTGGCCACGATTATCCCCCGCAAGGACTGGTACTGGACGACGCCCGTCTTCCAGGCCCGGATCTTCGATCTCAACGCCAAGATCCGGACCCGGGCCGCCAGCCAGAAAATTCCCCTGGTTGACCAATTCAACGTTTTCTATTATTATCCCACGACGGACGGCGGCTGGCAGTCTCTGATCCTGCCCGATGGGGTACATCCAAACCCCAAGGGCTTCGACGTCATGGCCGCGGCTTGGCTCGACGGGATCAAGATCCTGCCGTTTCCTCCCTCCGAGCTTCGGCTCGCCCGGGAGCTCGACAAGGTCTTGTTCGCGGAGCGGACGTACAATGTCCTACGCTGGCAGAACAATCCGAAATGCGAGACGGACCAGATCGCAGGGTTCAGGATCTACCGGAAGGAGCGGTTGGATAGCGCGGCGGCCTATCAGCTCGCGGCGACGTTCTCTTTCCTGGCGCCGGTTACGGACTATCGTTTTCTCGACGCGAATATCGTCCCGGGACGGACTTATTCCTATGTCATCACCGCGCTGCGGAAGGACGGAATCGAAGGCCCCGCCTCGGTCATGGTGTTTGATATCCCGTAAGGAGGACATCTCATGAAAAAACAAATCGCCGCTCTCGGCGTTCTTCTCGCGCTTCTGGCGGCCCTCGCGCCGGCCCTGGGGGCCGGGCAGGCCGTGAACTCGCTCAAGGCCGTCGCGTTCCAGAAGACCGGCAGGGGGCTCGACGTGACGATCGCCGTCGAAGGCGAATTTCTCTATCAAGTCCAGGCCCTCTCGAACCCGACCCGCCTGGCGATCGACCTCTCGTCCCTCTCGAAGATCGACGCCCAGCCGCTAACCGAGGTCAACCAGGCCGGCCTGAGCAGCATCCGCACCGGACAGTTCACGCCGCTCATCGCCCGGGTCGTCATCGATTTCAGCGGGGCCATGCCCGGCTACGAGATCGCCAGGACCGATACGGGGCTCGTCATCCGCTTCGGCGGAGATGCGAAGCCCGCCGAAAAGCCGGTCGTCATTGCGCCGCCCGTCCGGGAACAGCCCGTGCAGATCGTGAAGCCGATCGAAACGCCCGCCGAGGCCGCGCCCGGCGAGACCCGCCAGGGGTTTATGAACACGATGATCGGGTTCAACATCGGAACCTATCAGATCCCTTCGGACCGGTTCAAGGAGATCTACGGCGGGGACGCGACCCCGACGTTCGGGCTGAGCCTGTCCCGGACGTTCGCTCAGTATAAGGACTTTTCCCTCGACGTCGAGTGGGGGATCCGGTTCTATTCCAAGACCGGGGCCGCGACGCTCTCGCAGGAGCCGGCGACATTCAAGATGACGCCGATCTCCCTCGCGGCGCGGCTCAACTACCAGGCGAAGTTCTTCCAGATGTTCGTGGGCTACGGGCTCGACTGGTACAGCTACGCGGAGACGAGCACGATCGCAGATACGACGGGGAACGCGAACGGCAGCCACTTCATTGCGGGGATCTATCTGATCCCGCCGGTGCTGGACGGAATGCTCCGGGTGAAGGCGTACTACAAGTTCACGAGAGTGACGGCGAGCTCGAACGGGATCGACGTCGACCTCGGAGGGAACGAGTACGGCGTAGGCCTGAGCTTCGGGTTCAACGTCTTCCAGAAGGCCGTGTTCCTGTTCTGACGCCCCGGAAACACATTTGGGACCAGCCGCGGAGGAGGCCTCCTCGGGGCCTCCTCCGCGTTTGTTTTTCATCGGCCATGACCCAAGACGAAAATCGGAGCGGGACGATCGGACGCGCGGACGCCGCCTTCGTCAATCCCGCCTTCGCCTATCCGATCATCAAGGACAGGGGCGTCTTCTATACCAAGAAATGGCCTCCCCTGTCCCTGGCCTACGGCGCCGCCCTCATGGAAGAGAGCGGTCGCCGGGCGATGATCGTCGACGCCCACGCCGAGCGGTTGGGGCCGGAGCGCGTCGCGGACCGGGTCCGGGGCGTCCCTTCGATCTTCATCTCGACGAGCCCCCTCGACCGCTGGCAGTGCCCGGTGAACAACATCGCCAACGTCTACGAGGTCATCTCCGCCGTCCGCGCCGCGTCGCCGGGAAGCCGCATTTTCCTGACGGGCCCGCACGGGACGACCCTTCCCGAAAAAATCCTGGCCGAGACCCCGGCCGACGTCGTGATCCTGGGCGAGCCCGAGATCACGGTTCGGGAGCTGGCCGCGGGTCGCGCGCCGGAGGAGCTCGAAGGCGTGGCCTTCCGCGACGGCGGCCGGGCCGTCGTCCGGCCCAAGACGAAGTTCATGAACCTGAACGAGCTGCCCCTGCCCGCGTTTCACCTCCTGCCGATGGACCGGTATTTCTTTGATTTCCTCGGGAAAAAGTTCGCCGTCCTGGAGGGCACGCGCGGCTGCCCCTACCGCTGCTCGTTCTGCTACAAGGACATGTACGGCCCCTTCCGGTCGAAGACGAGCGCCAAGCTCATCGCCGAGCTCGATCTCGCCGTCGAAAAATTCGGCGTGCGGAACCTCTACTTCGCCGACCTGTCCTTCACCCTGAACAAGAAGCTCGTGGCCGACCTGTGTGGGGCGATCGTCGAGCGGGGCACCAAGCTCCGCTGGGCCTGCCAGACGCGCCTCGACCTCATCGACGAAGAGATCCTGACGAAGATGGCCGAGGCCGGCTGCCGACTGATCGAGGTCGGCGTCGAATCCGGCACGGAGACGATCGTCCGCCGAACGAACAAGTACATCCCGCCCCGGACCATCACCGAAGGCCTGCGGATGATCCGCCGCCTGGGAATGGAGAGCGCGGCCTTCATGATGTTCGGCCTGCCGAACGAGACCGAGGAGGACATGCGGCGGAGCATCCGCTTCGTCAAGAAGATCGCCCCGACGTATGTCGCCTTCAACATCACCGTCCCCTACACCGAGACGTGCAACGCCGAGCTTTTCGAACCGTCGGCCGAGAGGGCGGTGTTCTTCCCGGCCCGGTGGAAGGCCCATACCGAGAAATTCCTGGACGCCATGCTCCGCCGGGGGATGATGTCCTTCTACCTCCGCCCGCGAACGGTCCTGACGCTCGTCCGGAACCCCCGGGCCTTCCTCCACAAAGTCGGCCTGTTCTTCGCCGCCGTGCGCGCCCGCAAGTTTGATGAGCGGCGCACGCCCCCGCCCCCCAGGTCAGTTGACTCCGGCCGCCGTTCATAATAAGATTTTTTCCCGAACCGGGGACCGACATCCCGGAAAGAGGACGCTCATTCCCGACGCCAAGCCGCTCCTGCGAAATGGGGCCATCTATTTTCTGCTGTTCGCCTTGTTTTTCGGACCGCGCCTCGTCAGCCTGTCTGCAGACCCGCCCAACAATCTCAGCCTGGACAGCGGCAGCGAATACGGCGACCCCGGCAACTACGCCTTCAACGCCCGCAGCAAGGTCACGCTCGGAGATTGGAAAGTCGGGGAGCTCGGGGCGGCGGCCTTCTCCCCGATCCCCCATGCCCTGACCTACCTTGTCTTCCTCATCTTCGGGACCGGGATCGGACAGATGAACCTCGTCCCGCTCCTATTCGCCATGCTGCTCTGGCTGGCCCTCTTCCGGCTGGCATCGGACTTCTTCCCCGAATACCGGCTTTTGTTTTTCCTTCTCCTCACCGCGAACTATGCCTTCGGGAGCTACGCCCGGATCAACGACCAGGTCATGCCGATGGCCTTTTTCGCGGTGGTCGCTTTGATCTTCTTCCTCAAAGCCTGGGACAGGCCGGGGTATTTTTTCCTGACGGCGATCTTCTTCGGATTCTCCTTCCTTTCGAAAAACGTCAAGATTCTCTATTTCGCCGCGGCCGTCATCCCGCTGGCCTTCGTCCTCATCACGATCCAGAGGGGCGAGATCAAACGGGTCCGGCTTCATCTCGTCCGCCTCGGATATGCGCTGGCCGGAATCCTGGCCGTCTTCATTCCCTGGTATTTTCTGATTTACCTCCGTTATCCGGAAGTCTTCCAAAGCATCGCCGCGATAAATACCGGGGCGGCCGCTCCCGGAGTGATCGGCGCCTTGGTGAAAAATTGGCTGGTCCGGCCGCCGTTCACGTTCTTCCCCGCGAACCGGGCCCTCGCCGTCCCGCTCTTCCTCTATTTCCTCGGCCTGCTGGGGACCCTGACCGCCCGGCGATGGAAAGCGCGCTGCTCGCCCCTGGAAATCGTCGCCGCGCTCTGGTTCGTGGTCGGCGTGGGCATTAACTCGCTCATCGGCTACCGGCCCGTGCGGCACTACATCGACTTGACGATCCCCCTGCTCATCCTGGTCAGCCTGTTTCTCGGCAGATTCCTCCGCGGCTTCGAATGGTCGTTCGCGAAAAGCCGGAGCGCCGAGCTGTTCGCCGGGCTCTTCGCCTTGATCTGGGTTGCGCTGTCCTCCATGCGCAACGGCCCGCTGCCCTGGGGATGGATCGACCGGGACCCCGTCACCGTCCTCGAGCTCTCCCTTGTCCTGGCGCTCGGCCTGGCCGTCATCCTCGGCCTGGCCCTCCGTTATACCGGCGACAGGCCTTGGACCGTTCCCCGCGCCTGGGCGGCGCCGCTCGTCATCGCCCTGATCGGGATTTACGCTTATCAAAATGTGGTCGAGTACGTCACCTGGCGGCGGACGCTGAGCTACGAACTTCGGACCATCGGCCGGGATTTGGGCCAGGCGTTCCCCCAGGGCGTGTTCTCGGGACTGCTTGCGCCGAGCCTTTCGCTCGAAAACCGGAACCCGGCCCATACGATGTACCCCCACTACGCCAATGACGACCCCGGCTTTCTCGAGCGCGAGCGGGTGACGCATCTCTTCCTGGGGACCTACAACAACGAACAGCAGCATTACGACAATCTGTTTCCGGACGTCATGAAGAGGGCCCGGCTCCTCGTCCTCTACCGGATGTGGCGGAGCTGGTGGACGCTCTTCGACATAGCCAAGGACCTGCCGCCGGAGGACCCGGCCGTCCACGAGGCCGAGACGATGGAGCGGAGCGCCGGAACGCCCCTCTTCGACCCGCCGGCGGGAGGCCGGTTCGCGGTCCGCATCGATTCGCCCGATTGGGAGACCATCGGCCGCGACCGAATCGCCCTGCCGGTCCGCGGGGCCGTCCGCGGTCGACTCTTCGTCCGGCCGGCGGGAAACGGCCCCCTGAGCCTGCGCCTCTACGTCCGGCTGGCCTTGAGGGGCCGAACCGTTTTCAAGAAATTGTTCGTCGTGCAGGAATCGGGGAGCTCCCAGGACTACATCGGGCTCCCCTTTCAGGCCTGGATCGAAACAGCCGGGCGCTATCTCCTCGAAGTTCGGGCCGTGGGAACGGGATCGTTCTTTTTCGACAAGATCGAAATCCGGCCGAAATCGCAGGGCTCACCCGCCGGGACCGCGGATTCGAAACGGTAGCGATCGGACCGCGTCAACTCTTCAGCAGCGCCTTGGCCACCGAGAACGTGTGGTAGGCCTCGGGGACCGATCCGACTCCCACGATCACGGACTCGATCTTCTTGTCGACAACGTACGCGAACGCCTCTTCGGGCGACAGCCGCCCCCCTGCCAGCACCTTCTTGGCGATGATCTGGTAGCCGGACTCCGCCACGAGCTTCTCGCACTCCGCCTGGGTCGGCTTCATCATGAACCCCTTGGAATTCATGGGGGCCATGATCGGGAGCTTAAGCTTCCACTCGATCAGGTGCGGCAGGAGCGTGCCGAAGTTGTGCGTGGCGAGGACGGTGTCGAGGCCGTAGGAGTCCTTGATCATGTCCTGGAAAATCGAAAGGAGATCGGGGTTCTGAGACGCAAGGGCCAGGTCGGTCACCTGGCCGTGGAGGATCACGCCGCCGAGGTTCAACTTCTCGAAGCTCGCCAGCTCGAAATGGATGAGTTCCAGGAGGAGGTCCATGACGTCCTTGGAGAGGACGCTCTTGATCTTGGTCAGCGCCCGGAGCCCGAGCCGCATCTTCTGATACATGCTGAAACCCTTGGCCTTGGACAGGACCGCGCCGAGCACGCCCCGCTCCGAGGCCTCCATGGCATACTCGTAGGCGTTCGGAATGACCGGCATGACCTTGAGCTCCCCGACCTTGGGGAATTTCTTCAGGGCGGCCATGATGTTGTCGCAGTTCGAGCAGACGAACGTCCGGACGCCCAGCGTGTGGGCCGCTTCGAGGACGGCCACGATGTTGTCTTCCTTGGCGAAGTGTTCCTGGAAATGGAGGGCCTGGGTCCGCGAAGTATAGCTGACGCCTTCGAAGGCGTTCGAACCGAGGATGAGCTTGTCGAGTTGCATGGTCATTTCACCTCGTCGAGAGTGACCGCCGCCTTCCGTTCGGCCGACCGGTAGATCGCCTCGATCATCCGCTGGACGGCGAACCCGTCGGCCCAGGTCACGGCCGGGGCCGTCCCGGCCCGGCAGGCCCGGACAAAGTCCTGGTCCTCCTCGTAGAGTCCCTCGGCCCCGAGCTCGAAGCGCGATGTGGAGGGCATATCGATCTTGTGAATCGTCGTGAAGTCCTTGGGGTATCCCTTGGCAGCCTTGTAGAGGTAGAGCTTGACGTAGTCGTTGTTCAGCTCGAGGGTGCCGTTGTCGCCCTCGACGATGAGCTCCATATAGGGCAGGCGATAGCCTGGCAGGCTCCAAGAGACATCGAACGTGCCGGTCATTCCGTCGGGATATTCGAACAGGGCGGTCGCCGTGTCCTCGACGAGCGAATAGGGAAAGCCGATCCGGGCGACGACGCTCGCCGGAAGGCCGAAATAGGCATAGAGGAGATAGAGCAGATGCGAGCCGACATTGATGACGACTCCCCCGCCGGACTGGGCCTTGTCGTAGTACCAGCCTTTTTTCCGGGAGAAGACCTCGGTCGTGTAGAAGGAGGAGCGATAGCGGAAGGGCCGGCCGACCACACCATCGGCCAGCAGGGCTTTGGCCTTCTTGCAAAGGGCCATCTGGGAAAGCAGGTAGCCCGTGGCGTTGACGACCTTCTTCTCCGCGGCCAGGGCGACCATCCGCCGGGCCGCCTCGAGGGTGTGGGCTAGGGGCTTTTCGGCGAAGACGTGCAGGCCGTATTTCAAGCACTGTTCGGCGACGGGCAGGTTCGCGGCGGCCGGGGTGCAGATCAGGGCCGCATCGGGCTTGACCTCCGTCAGCATTTTGTCCACATCGGAATAGAACGGCGCCTTCAGGCCCGCCTGCCGGACGTAGGTGGCCAGCTGCTTGTTGATGTCCGCCACCGCGGCCAGCCGCGACTCGGGGATCATGTTCACCAGGGCGGTGTGGATGATCCCCATCTTCCCCAAGCCGATGACGGCAACCTTGAGCTTGTCTTGGAGCTTATCCTGTGTTTCCAACGTTCAATCTCCTTGGGCGCAGCGGCGCCGCTCGTCATTCCCCTTTGTAATACAGGGGGACGCACCAGTGGCTCTTGGCCACCCAGTCGGAGTGGGGCAGATCGTCGTTCCGGCCCATGATCCGGTGGCAGGGCTGGTCGTAGACCTTGCCGGTCGATTTCTCGATCGGGTCGAAGACGATGTATTTGTAATAGCCCGAGGCCATCCCGGCCGGGAACTTCACCCGGTTCGGGAATTTCGGGTCGAAGTGCTTCTCGGCGTAGGCTTTCTTCCAGGCCACGATATCGGCCATCCGGTCCACCTGGACGACGCCCAGGGCCGCGCCGAACTCGTTGATCCGCTGGTTCTGGCCGGGGACGACGTAGTCGGGCTTCCCGTAGTTGCGGCTCCGCTTGGCGTATTCCAGGAGTCCCACGTCCGCCGTGGCGAGGATGCCGCCCTCGCCGGTGGTGATCGTCTTGGTCGCGTAGAACGAATAGACGCCCGCCGCGCCCCAGGTGCCGGGCTTGCGTCCGTTCCAGGAGGCGCCATGGGCGTGGGCGCAGTCCTCGAGGAGGACGATGTCCCGCTCTTTGCAGAACCGGGCGATCTCCTCGATCTCGAAGGCGATGTGGCCTCCGATATGGACGACCCACACGGCCGCCGGCCGGAACTTTTCGGCCTTGCGCTTGAGGTCGGCGAACGAGAGGCAAAGGTCCTCGCGGTTGCAGTCCACGAACTCGAGACGGGCCCCGGCCTTGACAACGCTCAGGGGGGTGGCCATGAAGGTGTTCGAAGGGCAGAGCACGGTCCGGCCCTGGACCTTGAAGTATTCGAGAGCGGCCAGGGCGGCGCCGCTCCAGCTGGAGAAGGCAAGCGAGGGCAGGCCGTTCCAGGCCGCCCATTTCTCCTCGAAGAGCGTCGTGAAGCGGCCCTCGGTCCACTGCTGGGTGGAGAAGATTTCGTCCCAGTATTCGTGCGCTTTCTTTCGGTCGTCCGAATCGAAGCCGATCGTGAATTTCATGCCGAGTTCTCCTTTGCCCGGGGCCGCCGCCCTATTTCCCGGTCACCAGGACCGCGATCCCGGCCGTGATCAGGAGCAGGGCCACGATCTTGGCCGGCGTGATCGCCTCCTTGAACAGGAGGGCGGCGAAGGCCATGGTCGCCACGAACAGCACGCCCTGGATGATGAGCGTCGTGGTGATGATCTCGGCTTTGCGGATGATGAACATGTAGATAAGATAGCCCGTCCCGCTGAAGAAAAGCGAGATGAGGACGTATTTCGAGGTGACGATTTCCTTGACGATGGCGAAGATCCCCCCGGAGAACTTGAAATCGACCGCGCCCTTCTTGAGGACCGTGCCGGCGAACCCATAGACCACGCCGCTCACGACGGCGAGTAGGAAATAGCCGAGGCTGTAATAATTGATTTTCACGGCACCGTCCTCAGCGAAAGATGTTCCGGAGCAGGGTCCGGAAGAAGAGCACCGGCCAGGACAGCACATAGACGAAGTCCTTGATCCGGACCGCTCCCCCCGAAAGGCCGTAATTGCCGTAGATCCGGGAGACATCGTCCGCCCGCTTGTAGAACCGGCCGGGGACTTCGACCACCTGGAAGCCCTTTTTGGCCATGATATAGAGCTCCTCGAGGTCGTTGATCCGGCCGTCATGGAGCTTGGTCGATGTTTTGTAAATGCCCGACAGGACGTCCATCACCCGCCGGTTCCAGCCTTTGAATCCCGAGCTCGAATCCGTGATCCGGGTCCGGAACTTGTGGTAGAAAAGCAGGCTCACGACGAAGGAATAGAGCCGCCGGCCGTATTTGTGGAGGAAGGGATCGCCGTGAGAAGCGCTGCCGAGAACACGGGAGGCGATGACGTAATCACGGCCGGACGCCAGGGCGTCGATGATCCGCCCGATGTCCTGGGGTTCGTGCTGCCCGTCCGCGTCGCAGAGAACAAGGCCGTCGTAGCCGTGCCCGAGGGCGTACTCCCGGGCAGACTGGAGGGCGCGGGCGTAGCCGTAGTTCCGATCGTGCTTTAACAGAAGCGCGCCCTTGGCCAGGGCGATGTCCGATGTCCGGTCCGAGCTCCCGTCATCCACGATAAGGATATCGGTTCCAGGAAAATAGCGTTTGATCTGGTCCAGGACCGGTCCAAGCTTCTTTTCCTCGTCCTTGGCCGGAAGGGAAATCAAGACGCTTTTTTTCATTTCGCGATTCATCGGATTAAAGCGTATACTATAAAGCCCTGTGTCCGAAAAGTCAAATGAGGAGCGGCCCCGCAACCGCCGCAAAACCGTTGAAATAGAGTGGTTTCCGTAAATTTTCTTTTGTAATATGTGATATATTAGCTTCCCAAAATGAAGGAGCATCGAAACCGCAAACGAAGGGTCCTCGGCCAGCATTTCCTGGCGAGTCCCGGGGTCCTTCGTAAGATCGTCGAGGTCATAGACCCCCGGGCGGACGAACTCGTGATCGAAATCGGTCCCGGGAAGGGAGTGCTGACGTTCCCCTTGGCCGAGAAAGCGGGAAAACTGGTGGCGGTTGAAAAGGACCCGGCGATGGTCCCTTTTCTCCAGGGAAAAGAGATCCCCAACCTGACCGTCATCGAGGGCGATATCCTCGATTGCGACTTCGGCCGGCTCCGGGCCGACCACGGAGCCGAATTCGGCAAAGCTACGCTCGCCGGCAATCTTCCCTATTCGATCTCGACCCCGCTCCTCTTTAAAGTGCTCGAGGAGCGGGCCGCTTTCGACCGGTGCGTCTTCCTCGTCCAAAGAGAAGTCGCGGAGCGCATCTGCGCCGGCCCCGGCTCCAAGGCCTACGCGCCGCTTTCAATCCTCCTCCAACTCCATTTCGAGACGATTCTCCGTTTTGCCGTCCATCCCGGGTCCTTCTCGCCTCCGCCGAGAGTCGAATCCGCCTTGGTCTCCCTAGACCGGCGGCCCGTCCCCCTGTTCGCTTTCGCCGACCAGCGCCGGTTCGGGGAATTCGTCCGGGCGGCGTTCCGGCAGCGGAGAAAGACGCTGGCCAACAACCTCCTGGCCTCTGGACGTTCAGAGCCGGCCATCGAAGAAGCTTGCCGGCGGGCGGAGCTCGATCAGCGGGCCCGGCCCGAGCAGGTGCCCATCGCCGGGTTCGCGGCCCTGTTCGCCGCTTTCCGCGGCGAGCCTGCGCCTTGACAGGAGCCTTCCGCCTTTGAAGAATAAGCACATGAGCGAGCCCACGTCCGGCCGGTCCGCGACGGGAGACCTTTCGCCGCGGGCCTTGGAGCGCGCCATCCGGATCCTGGGCGGCGAAATCCGGGAAGGGAGGCCCGATCCGGAAGGCCTGTCCGCCCTGGCCGAGATCATCTTCCCCGGCGAAGATGTTTCGGATCCGCGTTTCGTCTGTTGGATGTATGAGCAGAACCCCTCGGGGAGGGCCCTCGAATACGTCACGCTGAACAAAGGTCTCGTTTCGGGACACATCGCCGCTCTCCCGCTGCGATATCAGTTGGGCTTCCGGACGGCGCTCGGCAGCGTGGCGGTCAACGCCATCACCCACCCCGACTACCGGGGCAAGGGCGTTTTCATCATCCTCACCGATCTCCTCAACAAGCGCTCCGCCTCCGTCGGGATCGAGTTCTCGTTCGGTTTCGCCAACCTGAATTCGGAAAAAGCCTGTCTCCGGCACCTGTCCTACCGGGAGCTCGGCCGATTCCCGCTCTGGATCCTGCCGTTCCGCTTACCGAGGATTATAGCCGCCCAGGAATCGAAGCGGGGCGCCCTCTGGCGCTCGGCCGCCCGCCTCGCCCAACCCGCGGCGCGCGCTTGGTCGACCGTCCTCCGGCCGCACATTCACAAAGGCACCACGGTCGAGCGCCTCACCGAAATCGGCCCCGAATTCGACGCCCTGTGGGAATCCGCGAAAGGCGCCTACGGCAACATCATCGTCCGGGACCGTGCTTTTTTGGATTGGCGGTTCGTCCGGTCGCCCACGCGCCGCTATGAGATCCTCGCCGCGCGCAAGGACGGCCGCCTCCTCGGATACCTCGTTTCGACGACGACAACCGTCCAAGGGCTGAAATGGGCGATGATCATGGACATGTTCGTCGCCGATTCGCGGGAGGGGCGCTCCGCGGCCTCCGCCTTGGTGAGAGAGCATGTCCGCCGCTCCCGGGCCGCGGGCGCTGACCTCGCTGCGGGCCTGATGTTCAAGCACGCCCCGGCCGCCGCCGGCCTTCGGCACAACGGCTTCCTCGTTTGCCCTCCCGGCCTTCTGCCCCGCGAATTCCCCATCCTGCTCCATTGGAACATGCCGGGCCCGGAGCCGGCCGGATTCTACGACATTAAGTCCTGGTTCATCACCATGGCCGATTACGACGCGGCTTGATCCCGTGAACATGTTTTTTGCTGAACTTTTACGCTTAGGTTATAACGTTAATACATGGCCTCAACGAAAGTTTATATTTGACATCTTCGGAAATATCCGTAAAATGGGGGCTTATTTTTTGAATTGATTCAAGGAAAGGTGATCGGATATGAAAAAGAAATGGCTGTTCCTGGTCCTGTCGGCATCCGTATCCATAATGCTGGCCGCCGGAGCGCAGAATTCGAAAAAAACGCAGGCGGGCCCGAAGGCCGCGCCGCAGAAAAAGACGGCGGCGGCCCGGGTCAAGGCTGCCGGGACGCCCGTTCAAATCCAGATGCTCGACGGACTGCCGGCGGGCTGGGCGCCCCTGAAGAACGTCTCGAATAACGCGACCGACAGCGAAGTCGCGGTCGGGGCCGTCGACGCCAAGGGCAACGCCTATTGCGTCTGGACGGAATGGTTCGGCGGGGTAGGCGCGCCGCGGAACATGACGTTCGCCACGAACAAGTCGGGGACATGGTCCACGCCCTTCGGCTGGGAGCTCGACTATCCCGACATCGACGACGTCGGATTCCCCGCCCTGGCCGTCACGACCGACGGCAACACCTCCGTCGTGGCCTATCATGACGGCGACTTGGCGATAAACCTGATGGCCATCAAGGAACGGGAACTCACGAACGGGACCTGGAGCGCGGTGAAGAACATTTCGGGCGCGAGCGAGGCCTCATCCTACGTCACGCTCTCCACGAATCCGGTGGACAACACCATCTTCGCGGTCTGGATGGCCGACTTCGACCCCATGAAATTGAAGTACAAATTCCGGGACCCGAGCTCGGGGCAGTGGAGCGGCGGGATGTTGGTCAACAGCGGGACGGTCGGGGGGCAATATCTCCCGAACCTCTATATCGACAAGAACGGCACGGCCCACCTCGTCTACATTGTCCGTAACGGCAACGCCTCGGTCTGGTACACAAAGAACACCAACCCGAGAGACAATTCCGGCTGGACGACGCCCCTCCAGGTTGCGGCCGACTCCGGCCTCGCCTGGACCTACCCCAAGGTGACGGCCGATTGGGACGGCGACGCTTATGTCTCCTGGCAGGGAGTCGATAAGGGCGTGAACTCGATCATGCTGCGCACCATGATCGACGGCTCATGGGGGACCGCCCAGAATTTATCGAACCTCCCCGATCTCTCCGAGACGGCCTATGTCGCCGTCAACGGGGCGACGAACGAAATGTTCGTCGTCTGGCAGACGGCCTTCGGGTATTCGACGGGGAACATCAACTGGGACATCTGCATGAAGACCTACGAAATCAACAAGACGACGGGCCAAAAGGAATGGTCGGACATCTACCGGCTGACACGATACCCCGGCCACGCGGGCGAACCGCAGATCAAGATCACGAAGGAGGGGGACCTGCACCTGTTCTTCTTCGACAACCTCGTCGGGGACGGGGCGGCGGACATCTTCTATTCCTATAAAATGGCCCCCAGGCTCTACGCCGTCGGGGCGCCGACGGTGACGTCGCAGCTCAATAAGGTGCTTTTCGCCGCGGAGAAATGGAACACCGTCGCCTTCACCAAGAACCCGGACAACGACGACGCGAAGATCCAGGAATATCGCCTCTACCGGAAAAAGGTCGGCGAAAACGATGCCGCATTCGCCGTAATCGCGACGCTCAACATCTCGACGTTCCAGTATGTGGACAAGAAGCTGCCGGCCGGCCAACGCTACGCCTATCTGGTGAGCGTCGTGAACAAAGACGGGCTGGAGCTCAAATCGGGCGTCACGATCGAACCGTGACCAATATCTCAAAAGAGGACGTTCCCATCATGAAGACGAAAATCACGGCGCTCGCCGCCGTTGTCGCTCTTCTCACGGTCCTGATCCCATCCCTCGGGGACGGAGGAGATGTATTTGAACGTCGGAAGAACCGATAGGACCCCTGAAAAGCGCGATCCTCCCAAGGACGGCGGCGTCCAGAGGTATTTTCAGAAAATCTACGCCGACTATCAGTCGTCGGTGGAAAAAGCGCCGGTCCTGGACGTCCATCAGCGGATCAAACGGGTGATCGAGCCCCGGCTCGCCGGGATCGTCGTCGACATCGGTTCGGGTGGGGACACGCGGCACCGGAACCCGGCCATCACGCTCCTCGTCTCGGTCGACAACGTAGTGGAATTTCTTCGCCATGCCAAGGACCCGGCCGCTCTCAACGCCGCGGGCGACGTCAGGGCGCTCCCCTTCAAAAGGGGTTCCGTCGATCGGATCGTCATCCAGTTCGTCATCCATCACCTCACAGACGACGGCTTGGCCGGGACTCTTCGGAACGTGAGGGCGGCCGTCGCCGAATCCGCCCGGATCCTCAAGCCGGGCGGCCGGATTTTCATCGTCGATTCGATGACCTGGCGGCCTCTCGACGTTCTCCAGCGGGGCCTTTACCCCCTGTCTCGGGCGCTCCTCCGCGGTTTCGGCAAGCCGATGGTCTTCCTCCTGTCGGCCCCTTTTCTTGTCCGCCTTTGCGCCGAGTCGGGCTTGGCCGCGGAGCAGCCCATCGTCATCGACTGGGGAGCGATGACCGACCTGAGCCAGGCCTTGTTTCCCAAGGTCCGGTTTCCCCTTCGATATACCCCCGCGAAGCTGACCATCCTCGAGGCCGTGAAACGGGGGGAAGGAAAGGGCTGATGAGAAGCTCCCGGACCGCCGACGTTTCCACCCCGGCGGTCGTCGCGGCCCTGTCTTTGGTCTTTATCTCCTACGAAGTCGCCCGGGCCCTCCGCGTCTCCATCACCTTCGACGAGGCAGCCACGTTCCTGGTCTATATCAAGGGCGGCTTCCTAGCCCTGTTCAACTTCAACGAAGCCAACAATCATTTCCTGAACACCCTCCTGGCGAAGATCTTCACCCTGATCGGCGGGAACCATGACTTCGTCCTCCGGCTTCCGAACCTCTTGGGATATGCCATGTATCTCGCCTTCGCCTGGCTCCTCCTCAAAAGATTCGTCCGGGGGACGGCGGCCGTCCTCGGATTCGTTCTTCTCAACACGAACCCCTATGTCCTCGATTTTTTCTCGCTTTGCCGAGGCTACGGATTGTCCCTCGCCTTCCTGATGGCCTCTCTCTATTTCTTCACCCGCTTCCTCTCCCGCTCGAGCGAACAGGGATCAGAGGTCGATCGACTCCGCTCCTTGACCCGGGGTTTAGGGATGGCCGGCGTGGCCGTCCTATGCAATTTCGCGTTGCTCGACGTCTATTGCAGCCTGCTGGTCGTGGCCGCCCTTGTCCTCATCCTTGGCCGCGGGAAGGCCAGGGACGGACTTCAGATCGATCCGGCCGGCCCGAGCCGGTTTCCGGGCAGAAAGGCGGTCGTGGGATTGATTTTTCTTGCCGCCGTTTTCAATATGCTCGCCATATCCCAGGATCTGGAGCTGTCCGATTCGCTCTTCGAACCGGTCAAGATCAGGATCCCCGGCCTGGCCCTGGCAGACGCCGGCCGGATCGTCGTCAACGGCCTGGACGAGAAAAAGGCCGAAATCCCGTCGCTGTTTAAGAACGACGAGTGGACGATCGGCGGCAAGACCGAATTCGTAGCGGGACTCCATTTCGAGATCCCGGCGGACGCTCTCCATGCCGTTCAAGGCCTCGAGATCCATATCGGCAGCCGGACGTTCCCCATCACCGGCCAGGATTTGCGGGCCCGGTTGCACGGCCGGAAAAACCTCATTTTTGACGGCGACGAAATGACCTCCTTGAAGAGGTCCATCCTCCCCCTTTTCAAGCCGGCCATCAATTGGAAGGGAGACGCGAATCACCTTCGGCTCATCGCTCTCCGGTTTATGCTTCTCGCGGCGGTCTTCGCCCTGGCCGTCCTGTTGGCTTACGGAGCCGGCCGATTCTGCGTTCGACTGAAGATCCTGGGCCGGGAAGCCTACTGGAGGCTCGCCGTCCCGACCTTGGTCCTGGGCGGGTTCATCGCCTATCCGCTGTTCCTGCTCAAGGAGGAAGGAAGTCTCTATTGGGGCGGAAACCAGGGGCTCATCCACGACACATGGACGACCCTCGTCGACAGCTCTTTTTACGGGACGCTCTATTTGTCGAGACAGAACCTATGGGTCGGGCTTTTCAGCATCGTCTTGATCGTCCTCTTCGCCTCGGCGATGGCCGTCCACGCCCGGAAAAAAACGTTGGCGACGCACCTGCCGGAAGCGTTGATCCCGGCCGTCATCGCTCTGGCCGTCCTGTCCGTGATCCTCCAGCACGTTCTCTTTGGCAATCCCTTCCTGATCGGAAGAACGGCTCTGTTCTTCATCCCGCTGTCCGCGCTCTTCCTCGTCATTTCGCTGTCCTTTTTTGGGAAATTGGGCCGGGCCGCCAAATGCGTATCCCTGTCGCTTTTGACCGTCGTCGCTCTCTTTTCGGCCTATCACTTTTTCCGGACGGCGAACACGGCCATCACCGTGGAGTGGAGGTTCAATGCGGATACCAAACAGGTGATTTCGGACTTGGAGCATCTTAGGAACGAACGCGATCCTCGCCCCCAAACGATCCAATTGGGGGTCGATTGGATCTTTTACCCACCCTTCGTGTATTACCAAAGACAAGCCGACCTGGCCTGGCTGGATGTCCGCTCGTACGCGGAGAGGGAAAAGAACGACGTGTACTATCTGGAACGGGCATTCAACCCCGACCGGATGGTCCTGATCAAAAGCTATCCCGCGACCGGGAATATCCTGGTCCGGCTCAAGAATGAGGAATGATCCCTTCGATCCTCTTTTTCAATATGAAGAATGCTATAATTTAAACCATGAAATTATCCGTTGTTATTCCCGTCTATAACGAGAAGAATACAATTGCGGATATTATCGGGCATGTCAAAGCCGTTGAAGATTTGGATATGGAAATTATCGTCGTTGACGATGGCAGCAAAGACGGAACCGTAAAAATACTGAAGGATCTTGAAAAAACTCATCCCGATGTGAAGTTCTATTATAAAGAAAAAAACGTAGGCAAAGGGGATACGTTGCGCATCGGTTTCAGCCATACGACCGGTGATTATGTCATCGTCCAGGATGCTGATTTGGAATACGATCCCCAGGACTACAAAAAGCTTCTCCGGGCTTTAACTGAAGAAAAGGCTGACGTCGTTTACGGATCCAGATTTTCCGGAACTCGCAAAGATATGTCAACGGTTCAATATTTCGGAAATAAACTTTTAACGATAATTACGAATCTGCTTTTTGGCATCATGCTGACCGATATGGAGACGTGCTATAAACTTATGCCGGGGGATTTTATCAGAAAGCTTCAGATAAAATCGCCGAAGTTTGATTTTGAGCCTGAAATCACGGCAAAAATACTAAAATCAGGTTTAAAATTGAAAGAAGTGCCCATTCACTACAAAGGTCGCAAATATTCTGAAGGCAAGAAAATAACCTGGAAAGATGGTTTTGCCGCTTTATGGACCTTATTGAAGTTTAGATTTTTCGACTGATTCAAAACGGCTACCGACCGGAGCGTAGCGACGCGGGATGGTCATTATACTTCTTTGTCGCCGGACTCGAGTCCCCCGGCCTTATTGACAAGAAAATTTGGTCGGGGTAGAATCCTTCCTTAAAATGAAGGAGTATGCCATGAAGAGAACATCTTTTTTGTTTATAATCTGCGTATTGGCCTTGGCCGTGCTCGCCTCCGGGTCCGCGGGCCCTCAGAACAGATCGACGGCGGCCGCCAGAGCCGGCGCCATTAAGACCCCGAACGTCCCGGGGACCCCGACCACCCTGCCCTCCGGCTGGTCCACGCCGGAAAACGTGTCGAACAATTCGGCTTACAGCGAAGGTCCGTATGCCGCGCTGGACGCCAAGGGCAACGTCTATATCAGCTGGGTCGACTG
>CABEBD010000073.1_pt1 | contig 41212 bp, 29 predicted proteins | sample 3132501 | NCBI WGS metagenome assembly CABEBD01 (sample SAMEA5534344, study PRJEB31848) | metagenome | biome: tundra; feature: field; material: soil | place: USA | collected 2013-05 | depth 0.45 m | reverse complement strand
TCGCCACCGACGCGAAGGGCGTCATCCAGATCTTCAACGTCGGCGCCGAGCGCATGCTGGGCTACACCGCCGCCGAAGTGATGAACAAGATCACGCCAGCCGACATTTCCGATCCGCAGGAACTGATCGCGCGCGCCAAAGCGCTAAGCGTCGAGCTCGGAACCCCGATTACGCCGGGCTTCGAGGCATTGGTATTCAAGGCCTCGCGCGGGATCGAGGACATCTATGAATTGACCTATATCCGCAAGGACGGCAGCCGCTTCCCGGCAGTCGTGTCGGTCACGGCGCTGCGCGATGCTCAAAACGCCATCATCGGCTATCTGTTGATCGGCACTGATAATACCGCTCGCAAGCAGGCCATAGAGCTGGAGTATGCCAGCCGCATGAAGAGCGAGTTCCTCGCCAACATGTCGCACGAGCTGCGCACGCCGCTCAACGGCATCATCGGCTTCACCGAGTTCCTGATTGACGAGAAGCCCGGCCCGCTCCGCCCCAAGCAGAAGGAGTATCTGAGCGACGTGCTCAACAGCGCGCGCCACCTGCTCCAGCTCATCAACGACGTGCTCGACATCGCCAAGGTCGAGGCCGGCAAGATGGAACTGCACCCGGAGACCTTCCCCGTGCGCAAGGCCGTCGAGGAAGTCGCCACCGTCATCAAGAGCATCGCCCAAAAGAAGCGTATTGCTGTGGGCATTGAGGTGAGCGACGGACTCGACGCCGTCACGCTCGACCAGCACAAGTTCAAGCAGGTGCTCTACAACCTGCTGTCCAACGCGGTGAAGTTTTCGGACGAAGGCGGCCACGTGGACATCCACGTGCGCCGCCTGGACCCGCACCAGCTCGAAGTGCAAGTCCGTGACACCGGCATCGGCATCAAGGCGGAGGACATCAACCGGCTCTTCGCCGAGTTCGAGCAACTGGATTCCGGCATCGCGCGTCGCTTTGAGGGCACGGGACTCGGCCTGGCGCTGACGAAGAAGATTGTTGAGTTCCAGGGCGGACGCATCGACGTGCAGAGCGTACCGGGCAAGGGCAGTGTGTTCACCGTCGTCCTGCCGGTGATGATGGAAAAGGAGACAGCATGAGCGCAAAAATCCTCGTTGTGGACGACAATCCCACCAATCTCAAGCTCGTCTCCGACGTGCTTGAATTCGAAGGCTACGACATCCTCAAGGCCGTGGACGCCGAGGAGGCGCAGGTCGTCCTTGCCGCCACCCTGCCCGACCTCATCCTCATGGACATCGCCCTGCCCGGCATGGACGGACTCACGCTCACGCGCAAACTCAAGGCCGAGGAGCGCACCCGCGGCATCCGTATCGTCGCGCTCACGGCCTTCGCCATGAAAGGCGACGACCAGAAGGCGTTCGACGCCGGTTGCGACGGCTACATCGCCAAGCCCATTGACACGCGCAAGCTGCCCGACCAGGTGGCCGAGTTTCTGGCTCGCGCAAGCGGTCAATCACGGAGAAGCCGCATGAAAATCCTCGTCATCGAAGACCACGCTGTGGATCTCAAGCTCGCGGATCTCGTCCTGAGCACCGCCGGCTACGATGTCAGCACGGCCGAGACTGCCGAGCAGGCCATTGCCGCCATCCAAAAAGACCGCCCGCAGCTCATCTTCCTCGACCTCGACCTGCCGGGCATGGACGGCCTCACGCTGGCCCGCAAGCTCAAGGCCGACCCCGACACGCGCGACATCCACGTCGTTGCTGTCACCTTCTATTCCGAAAAATATCCGAAGGCCGTCGCCCTGGCTGCCGGGTGCGATGCCTACCTTCTGAAGCCGATCAACACCCGTGAACTGTCCGACCAACTCACCGCCGTCGCCGAAGGACGCGACGCGGTCAACTAGCAGGCGAAAGGAAGGCCCCATGAACCTCCTCATTGTTGACGACCATCCCACCAACATGAAGCTGCTCCGTGCGCAGCTCGAAGCCGAAGGCCACGCAGTCTTCGAGGCTCATGACGGCGTGGACGCGCTCGCTCTGCTGGAGCGTCAGCGCGTTGACGCAGTCATCTCCGACATCCTCATGCCGCGCATGGACGGCTACCGGCTCTGCCACGAAATCCGCAAGCACGCGCGCCTGCGCGACCTGCCCATTATCATCTACTCCTCCACCTACACCTCGCCGGAAGACGAGAAGCTGGCCCTCGAAATGGGCGCGGACAAATACCTCAAGAAGCCCGCCTCCGTCGCAACCCTCGTCGCCGCGCTGCACGAGGTCGTCGCCCAGCCCCACGCCGCACCGCGCCCCGATGCGCTGCGGGAAGTCGAGGTGCTCAAGAATTACAACGAGCGGCTGGTGTCCAAGCTGAAGGAGAAGAACACGGAACTCCAGGCGCAAACCGAGGCGCTGCGCGCGAGCGAGGAGCGTTACCGCCTGCTTTTCGAGCGCGCACCCGACGTCATTTTTGCGCTCGCGCCGATGGGCGCCATCGCGTCGCTCAACCACGCGTTCGAAACGATCACCGGCTGGCCGCCGGCCCAGTGGCTCGGGCGGCCGTTTCAAGAGCTGATCCATCCGGACGACCAGACCCGCGCCGGCGAGCTGTTCCAATTGGTGCTGGGCAGGGAGCGTGTGCCGACCTTCGAGCTGCGCATGCGGACGGTCGCGGGTGGATTCCGCGACGTCGAGTTCACAGGATTCTCCAACGAGCTCAGCGGCGGCCGCATCGAAGTGCAGGGCATCGGCCGCGACATCACCGAGCGCAAGCAGGCGGAGGAGTCGCTGCGGGAGAGCGAAGAGAAATATCGGACTCTGGTGGAAACCTCCGCTGAAGCCATCCTCATCGCCCAAGACAGTATGCTGAAGTTCGTCAATCGCATGGCGAGTGAAATAACCGGTTATTCGGAGCAAGAACTGCGTTCCTCGCCGTTTCTCGATTTCATTCATCCGGATGACCGGGAGATGGTGGGCGAGCGTTATTTGAGCCGCCTCAAGGGCGATGTGTCTCAACCCAGATATGCGTTCAGGTTGATTAACAAAGACGGTAGTATCAAGTGGGTGGAGATCAATGGGGTCTTGGTGGCCTGGGAAGGCAAACCCGCGACATTGAATTTTCTCAGCGACATCACCAATCGCAAACAGGGCGAGGAGGAGTTGCGCCGGGCGGAAGACAACTTCCGCCGGTCCCTGGACGATTCCCCGCTGGGAATAAGCATCGTCAGCGCCAAAGGCGAAACCCTCTACGCCAACCGGGCGATCCTTGACCTCTACGGCTATGCCGACGTCGAGGAATTGAGATCGACTCCGGTGAAAAAGCGCTACACCCCCGAGAGCTATATCGAATTTCAATCAAGAATGAAGAGAAGGTTGAACGGAGAGGATTCTCCTTCCGAGTATGAAATCAACATCATCAGGAAAACGGGCGAAATCCGTTGTCTTCAGGTGTCCAGAAAAGAAACTGTATGGGACGGCCAAAAGCAGTTTCAGGCGATTTATCAGGACATCACCGAACACAAAAAGGCCGAGGATAAACTCCGGGAAACCCTCAGCGGCCTGCGCAATGCTCTCGGCGGAATCATCCAGGTCCTGTCCGCGGTCTCGGAACAAAGAGATCCCTACACGGCCGGACACCAAAGGCGGGTGGCGGATCTCGCCCAGGCCATCGCCCAGGAATTGGGGCTTTCCCCGGATCGAGCGGAGGGAATCCGCGTAGCCGGAATCATTCATGACATCGGGAAGATGTCCATCCCCGCTGAAATATTGAGCAAGCCGACCCGGCTCTCGGAGATCGAATACAAGATGATCCAATCCCATGCCCAAATCGGCCATGACATTCTGGGCGACGTCAAATTCGCCTGGCCTATTGCCAATATTATTCTTCAGCACCATGAACGGATGGACGGGTCCGGGTATCCGCAGGGATTGAAGGGAGACGACATTCTGCTCGAATCCCGGATTCTGGCGGTGTCCGACGTCATCGAAGCGATGGCCTCCCATCGGCCATACCGCCCCGCCCTGGGAATCGAGGCGGCATTGAAAGAGATTGAAAATAACAAGGGCGTTCTCTATGACCCTGCTGTCGTCTCGGCGTGTCTGACGCTGTTCCGGGAAAAAGGATACGCTCTGAAGGAGTGACGCCCCGGCCACCCGTTCCGAGGGAAGTCGGCCACTTTTCGGCCGTTGTCGGAATAGGTGGCCGGAATGGCCCGGAATACGCAAATGACAGGCTACGCCATAATCACTCGGTTCTTCCCCTGCTCTTTGGCCCGGTACATGGCGGCGTCGGCCTGAGACAGGAGCACACCCGTCTCCAGCGTCCCGTCAATTTCGATCAGGCCGATGCTGAGGCTCAGATGGAAGACCCGTCTTTCAAGCTCAAAAGGATGAGCCTCAACGGCCACACGAAGACGCTCCGCTACGGGTTGAGACTTTTCGCCGTCTGTTCCTTCGAGGAGGACGGCAAATTCGTCGCCCCCCACGCGAAAGATGACATCCTCGGTCCGCAATTCCGCCTTGAGGATATTGCTCAGGGTATTCAGCACATTGTCCCCTGCGGTATGGCCGACGGTGTCGTTCACCTCCTTGAAGTTGTCGAAGTCCATGTAAAGGAGGGAACTAACCACGCCTCTTTTTGCCCTGGCGATCGACCGATTGAGCATCTCTTCGAGCGAATGTCTGTTCAACAGCCCGGTCAGCGCGTCGTGTACGGCGGAATATTCCAGTTTCTCTGCGAGGCGCTTGCGTTCGGTGATATCATAGAGGATGCCCATCCAGAGAACTTCCCCGTTTGCAGCTGGCCGTGGCAGCGATTCGAAATGAACCCAGAGAATTTTTCCTCCGATAATCAAACGCCCCTCCCATTGGAAGGGAATCAGTTTGGTATTAGCTTCTTCGTTCTTACGGGCGAATTCTGCTTTGTCTTCGGTATGGATCAGATCGATGAGGAAACCGGGGTTGGATTCAAAAAGCTGCCGGTTAATCCCCAGAATTTCGCAGAAACGATCGTTGACCATCTCTAACGCATAAGGAGGGAATTCGGAGCTGTCCCATGCGTCCTTGCGCCACTGTTCTCTGGGAAACACCCGAAGACGATATATGCCCGCAGGTTGATTGTTGATCAGATCCAGAAACGATTCACGTTCCTGTTGAAATAGCGCCTCTGCCTGCTTGCGTGCGGTGATATCAAGCCCGTAAAGGTTCACGTAGCCCGGCTCTGGAACAGGAGTGACGACCATCGAATAGACCTTCCCGTCGCACTCAATATCCTCGGTTTCGTTTTTCTTGTTCGCGAGCGCTTGAGCGGCCAGATCACGCCAGAACGGGGGAGCAGTACCACCCACCGCGCATCCCCACTTATCCATAATCGTGCCACTTGCCGCGTTGGCGTACATCACGATGCCGTCTCGGCTCAGCCGCAGTACAGGGTATGGATTTTCGGAGAGGAACTTCGCAAGACTTGCGATTTTCAGCTCCGCCCGTTTGCGCTTGGTGATGTCCGAGATGGCGCCCACCCACTTCACGGGTTTTCCTGATTCATCCCGAACGACGGTGCCCTGATCCTGCCAATAGAGATAATCTCCGTCCTTCCGCTTCACGCGGCATTCCACGGAATACGGCTCGTCGGACTTCAACTGCTTCTCGACAGCCGCAAGAACACGTTCCCGGTCCTCGGAATGGAGTAGGCTCGTATACCCTTCCCAAGTCCGGGGGATTTCATTGGGTTGGTAGCCGAGAAGTTCGTCCACCTGTCCCAGCCATTCCACGCGCGAACCGAGATCCCATTCATAGATCAAATTCGTCGCCGATTCCGCAGCCAAACGGTAGCGCTGGCTTTTCACCCCCTCCTGCTCAAGCTCGGCCATCAAGCGGGTGATCTCGGAGGCGGAAAAATCTGCTCCCGACGTCCCGGCTCGGCTTTTCGATTCAGTTGACATAGGATCCTCTTACTTGTTGATCCCTTTGGTTAAAGAATATTGTGGCCATGCCGTGGTGTCAATGTCAATGGGCATCTAAAAGTATACCAGTTATGGGATTGTAAAAGTGTACCACCCGACGGTTGATCAGCGACAATTATAATTCCCGGACGGGAATAATGCTTGACGTTCATCACTACAGACCCTAGCCCATAATAAAAGCGGACATCGATTGCTGGCATTTTCTTAATATATCTAGACTGCGTTCAAACCGCCGTCGCTGGAAACAAGGACGCAGTTCTCTTATGGGTAAAGAAGTAGACCAGCCGCAAACGTACCGCTGTTGCGGAGGTATCACCTAAAACGAAAACCGCACGTTCGCACTATGCGCCGACCGCGAACAGCGCACCGTCTCTCAACTCGTTGTCTACTGCTTGTCGTAGACCGCCACAGTGTTGACGGCTTGCCCGCTGGCATTCTTGCCTGTGCCCGTGATTGTCATCGTTTTTCCATCGCCGGACACGACTGAGGTCTGAGTCATAGTAACTTTCCCCCCCATCTTGTAGGTGCTTGTCGTCGTATTTACATCGGCACGCGCGAGAGCCACGATATCGCCATACTGACAGTTGCCCGTGATGGGGTTGTCCTTCCCGTCGTATTTTCCGCTGAGTGCCCAGTGGCGCACAACGCCGTCTGCACCCACCGAATCAACCGTAGCCTTGAAGCCCGCCCCCGCCGCCTCGATTGTGAGGGTGACGCTTTTAGGTGCTGTGCCCGAGCCATAATTTGATTTCGCGACGTTCAACTCCCAAGTGCCAACATTGCTCCCGCTCTTCGTCTGGGCCGTGTTCTGCGCCCAAATGCTGACTGATAAGACCAAGACAACCACGCTGACCGCAAGGGCCATTCGTTTCATAGAGTTCTCCTTTTATATTTCCGTCGTCTTGAAAATCACGGCGGATTTTCATAGCCTACTGTATCTATCAGAATAGTCAATACATATTTATTATTAAATCTTTTGGCGTATCTCGTAGACTCCCTGTTTAGCCTGGCATTTGGAGAATCGTTATCCTGAGGCATAGGCCAAAAGGAGGGTCCGGTTTCCAAGTTTTTTTAAATGTTGATATTGCCATTCTCGTTCCTTAGTTGTAGCAGCGTCAGCATTGGCTGGGTGGGTGGCGTCACGAATAGCAGTGACTGCGTAGACTGCAGCGGCGAGAGCATGTGTAGGGACGTGTGCCGTTGCCACCGCTTGTCCTGCAGCCCGGGCAGCTGAGCGGGCTACATCATCATCTTTCACCTCACGGGCTGCGGAGTGAGAATCAAGTGCAGCCTTGCGTATAACCGCCATCCTGAATACGCCCGTCTTGACCCAATCTCGTCCTGTTTCAATGGCCACTCTGGGACGGTCATCTTCTGGATATTTACTCTCATAGTAAGGCAATACGCGCTCGGCACAATCGAGAGCCCATGCTGCCAGCGTCTTTTTATCGGTCTTCTTTGCAAGCTTGGCGATTTTTCCCTCATGCAGATTCGTAACGGCTAATTTTGATTTATTCATTTTATTAAATCCTCAATTGAAACGCCCAACGCGTTGGCGATTTTCGTAATAGTTTGTTTGTTCATACTAAGGCGTTGCTTTTTTGATATGGTCTTCCGGACTGTGTCTCGATGGGGCATTAAAAATATTATACACGCGGAGGGGGGGGCTGGCTTCCTTCCCCGGATCGTGCTGGCCGCCGGCAAGATGGCGGCGATGGAAGGGAAGCAGAAGCGGTCTTGATTCTTCCCGGGTATTTCCCCGCATTCTGGGATTCCAGCGAGAGGAGTGATATAATATAAGCAAGCTGGTCAGTATGCAGAATTGTTCATTCATCATTCGGGGGATCGGCCCATCTTCAAGATACAAGGAGGCTTTATCATGTCCACCCTCGCTCAAACAATCAAAGATGAGATTCGGCGAATCTCGCGCCGGGAAATCGGCCGGGCGCTCTCGAAATTCCGCCGGGACCATATCGCCCTGAAGAAGAGACTCGCCGAGCAAAAAAACAGAATCTCCGCAATCGAGAAAGAGAACAAGGAACTTTCAAAAAAACAGGCCGCGTTCAGTCAAGATCAGCGGTTCGAAGCCCATTCGGAACCGGAAGTCGAACACGTTGCGGTCTATGGCAGGGGGATCAAGAGCCTCCGTCGGCGGCTCGGTCTCTCCCAGATCGACCTAGCGACGCTGGTCGGTATGAACAGGATCAGCATCTCACATTGGGAGAAGAAATCCGGGAAGTTGACAATCATTAAGCCTGAAGTGAGAAAAATGCTGACGGCGCTGAAGGGCATGAAAAAGGCGGAGGTCGCGGCGCGGCTGGGAACGCCGAAAAGGCCAGGAAAGATAGCCCGTAAGGACTGACCGGCTCCCGCGCCCGGGGCCGGCGATACAATATGAAAGGCGACCGCGAGCTCTGCCTCGAGGCCGGAGATGAAGCGCTGGTCGCTTTCACCCGCCGTATTCAAGGCGGACTGCGGGAATACGACTGCGTCGGCCGATACGGCGGAGAGGAGTTCCTCGTGATAGCCCCCGGCTCCACGGGGAAGGGCGATGAGAGCCTTTACGAGCGGTTGCGAGCCAAGGTTGCCAAGGCCGGAGGGCGAAACCACGTCGTCGATGCGACGCCCTGATCCCCCTTTGGCCCCTAAATGCGTCTTCCGAAATAGTCCTGCTTACCTCTTCTTCTCGATCTCGGCCGCCAGGGGGGCGGCGTCATACAGTTTCTTCAGGCCCTCCAGCATATAGGCGCAGTGGACGGCGACCGCCCGGTTTTTCGTGCCGTCGTAGGCGAACCGCCCCGGCAGGCTCTCGATGTTCCCGTCGAAAATCAGTCCGACAAGCTCGCCCGCTCGGTTGACGACCGGCGATCCGGAGTTGCCTCCGATGATGTCGCAGGAGCAGACGAAGTTCACCGGCGTCGCGAGGTCGAGGCTCGCCTTTCGATCCCAGAACCGGGCCGGCAGCGCAAAATCTCCCTTGTCGCCGAAGCTCAGCGCCCGGTCGTATAGGCCGTAAAGCGTCGTCTTGTAGGGCGCGAGCGTCCCGTTCATCGGATATCCGATCGCCGTGCCGAACGACAGCCGGAGGGTGAACGTCGCGTCGGGCGCGGCGGTTTTCCCATACACGGCGAACCGCGCCTTGCCGATCTTCTCTCCCGCCGAGGTCATGACGCTCTCGATGTTGTCGCGGGTCCATTTCTCGTCGGCCCGATGCGTCGGGTCGACCTTGCGGGCCAGGACGATGAGCGGGTCCGTGGACTTGGCGACCGCGTCCTCGCCGCCCTTAAGGAGCTCCTCGCGGATCTTGGGGTCGGCGAGCTTCGTGCCGCCGATGAGCTTTTTGGCGGCGGCCTCGGGAGTCGCCCCGCCGAGGGCGGCCTTCACGAACTCGTCGTTCGGACCGAGCTCGGCGAGCGCCTGCTGAAACGCTTTGGCCATCATGAGTTCCTCGTGGTCCGAGTAGATCGGGGCCGGCGAGAGGAGATAAAACCGAAGCTCCTCGATCTCGGACTCGTGGAAGCCGGGGATGCGGTCCGCGTCGGGCTTTTTGATCTCGGCCACGTAGCGGACGATGTTCTGGGCGAACTGGGCGAGCTGGGAGCCGGTCTGCCCGCGCCAGAACCTCTTCTTAAAGCTCTCGGCGCTCTTGGCGACCGCCGCGCCGATCGCGTCCCAGGCGCCGCCGAACTCCTTTTTCCATTCGGGGGACGAGGCGACTTTTTTGCGGAACTCGTCTTCGGCCCTCTTGCGGCCGGCCATCAGGGCGGGATCCTTGAGGCCTTCGAACTCGCCGGTGAGCGCTTTCCGGCTGTTCTCGTATCCGAAAATCTGGACGAGGGCCCGCCGCTCCTGCTCCTTGCCGCGAGCGCTGTATTCGCGCAGGGTCTTCACCGTTTGGTCTATATAGGCCAGGATTATCGGATAGCGGATATCGCGCTGGTATTCGAGCTGGGCGTAGTTGAATTGCCGGTCGGTCGAGCCCGGATGGCCGGAGACGAAGACGAGGTCGCCCTCCGCGAGTCCCTTGGGGTTCCAGGTCAGCCAGTGTTCGGGATGGAGCGGCTTGCCGTTCTCGTAAACCCGGAAGTAGGCCATGTCGAGGTCATAGCGGGGAAAGGTGAAATTATCGTAATCGCCGCCGTAATACGCGGCCTGGCGCTCCGGGGCCATGACCAGCCGGACGTCGGTGTATTTTTTGTATCGATAGAGCCAGTACTCGCCGCCCTGGTAGAGGCTGATGACGTTCGACCGCAATCCCGTCTTGTCGAGGCTTTCCTTTTCGAGGCGGGCGATCTCGGCTTGTCGGGCCTTGAGGGCGTCGGCTTCGCTCATGCCCGGTTTGACCGAGGCGAGAACGCGCGCCGTCACGTTTTCTGTCGCCACAAGCACGTTTACTTCGAGGTCCGGAGACTTGATCTCCTCGGCCTGCGTCTTGGCGTAGAAGCCGGTCGCGACGTAGTCGCGCGCCGCCGTGGACATCTTCTGGAGCTGGCCGACGGCCACGTGATGGTTCGTCAGGACGAGGCCGTCGGGGCTGATGAACGAGCCCGAGCCGCCGTCCATGAACCGGACGCTCGAGAGGCGGATGTGGTCGAGCCAGGCTTGCGTGGGGACGAACCCGTAGCGCTCCTTGAGGAGCTTCAGGGGCAGGTTGTCGAGAGTCCACATCCCTTCCTCGGCGCGGACCGGGGCGGGGGAGAGGGAGAGGACGAGGGCCAGAGCGAAGATGCCCAGAACGAATCGGGAGCAATTCTTTTGAGTCATCGGTTACCTCCAGAAAAGTATGGAATTATGATACGGGAAAGATCGGGGAAGGTCAAAGGCACGGGTGCTTGAAAATCCCGGCGGGATCAACGTTGTGAAGAATGAGGACGACCAAACGGAAATCAACTTCCGAAAAGTCTTGACTAATCGGAAATATGGTTCATAATGGTCATATGCGCCGATACCTCGAAGAGCCGATCAAGAAAGACCTCAAGGAAAAAATCGTCCTGCTTTCCGGCCCCCGCCAGGTCGGTAAAACGACCCTTTCCATGCAGTTGCTTTCGCCGTTCGTTTACTTGAATTACGATGCGGCCCAGGACCGGGCCATGCTCAAGCGCGAAGAATGGGATAAAAGCGCGGCCTTGGTGATCTTCGGCGAAATCCACAAGATGAAAAACTGGAAATCGTGGATCAAAGTGATCTTTGATACGCGTGGCGTTCCGCCCGCCCTTCTCGTCACGGGGTCGGCTCGGCTGGACGTGGTCCGAAAAGGAGGGGATTCCTTAACCGGCCGTTTTTTCCCCTACAGGCTACATCCCTTGACGGTCAGAGAAATCCGGGAATACTCGGACGGAAACCCGAAGGATACTTTGGACCGTATCCTGCGATTGGGCGGTTTTCCGGAGCCTTTTCTCAAGAACGATGCCGACGAGGCCCGACGGTGGCGCCGGACGCATATCGATACGATCGTCCGCGGGGATTTGCTTGACCTGGAAAATGTCCGCGATATCAAAACTATCGAGATCCTGATCGACCTCCTCCGATCGAGGGTCGGATCGAGGACGTCTTATGCCTCACTGGCCGAGGACCTTCAGGTCTCTGCGCACACGGTCAAACGCTGGCTGGGGATCCTGGAAGGCCTATGTCTTATCTTTTCCGTCAAGCCCTATCATCGAAATGTGGCGAGAAGTCTGCTCAAAGATCCGAAATTTTATCTTTACGATACAGGGGCCGTCGAGGGCGATATGGGAGCAAGGCTCGAGAACGCCGTCGCCGGGGCACTGTTGCGGGAATTGCAGCTCATCGAGGATACAAGGGGAAACCGGACCGCCCTTCATTATCTGCGGGATAAGGAAAAGAACGAGGTCGATTTCTTAGCGGTGATCGACGGCCGTCCCGTCCTGATGGCCGAGGTCAAAGCGAGCGACGACAGCTTCGCGCCCTCCCTTTTCAGATTCAAGCGAGCGGTGAGCGGAGCCAAAACCGTCCAGATCGTTCATGAATTGAACCGAAAAAAGAACCGGGACGGCGTGGATATGCTTGCCGCCCATGAATTCCTGGCGGACTTGCCGAAATATTTGCTTGGGGATCGCGTGGACGCAGGACCAAGGTAACGAATTCCTCCTGGGCTACCTCCTCTTCTTGAAAATCCCGGCGGCTTGAATAATACTCAGACTCTCAGAGGTGAAAAAATGGGCGTGGGACGCAGTTTCCAGGTCTTCGCCAAACCGGTCGGCGCGAGCTGCAATCTGGCGTGCGGCTATTGCTACTATCTGAAGAAAGACGGGCTTCATCCGGACGGCGCGCCGCCTCGCATGGCGGACGACGTCCTCGAATCCTACATCGCCCAGCACATCGCCGCATCGCCCGACGAAATCATCCGTTTTTCGTGGCACGGCGGCGAGCCGACCGCGTTCGGGCTGGACGCGTTCCGCCGGATCACGGCCATCCAGCGCAAACACCGGCCGGCCGGGCGGGCGATCGCCAATGGGCTCCAGACCAACGGCACTCTGCTCGACGAAGATTGGGGCCGATTCCTCGCGGCCGAGGGATTCTCCGTCGGCCTCAGCCTGGACGGCCCTCGGGAGCAGCACGATCATTTTCGCCGGACCCGGGAAGGCAAGCCCACGTTCGATTTGGCCATGCGAGGCTATGAAATCTTGCGGCGCAATAGTGTCGTCACGGACATTCTCTGCGTGGTGAGCGCGGCAAACGTCCGGTCGCCCCTCGATGTCTTCCGGTTCTTCAAAAGCATCGAGGCTTCGTATGTGAGCTTTCTCCCCCTGGTCGAGCGCCTCGAAGCGGCCCCGAGCGCCGTCACGGCCGATTCCGTCCCCTCAGAAGCCTGGGGCGATTTCCTCTGCGCCGTCTTCGACGAATGGGTCGAGAGCGACATCGGGCAGATCAAGGTTCAGATCTTCGAGGAGGCGGCCCGAACCGCTTTCGGCCAGGACCATTCGCTCTGCATTTTCCGGCCGACCTGCGGGGACATTCCCGTCGTCGAGCGCAATGGGGACTTCTATTCCTGCGACCATTATGTCGATGCCGCCCACCGGCTGGGCAGCATCCGTGAGACGCCGCTCGCCGCGCTGCTCGAAAGCCCGGCGCAGCGCGCGTTCGGGCAGGCCAAACTCGACGCCCTCCCGCGTATCTGCTTAAGCTGCGAAGTGCGGGCGATGTGCCACGGGGAGTGCCCTAAGAACAGATTTCTCAACACTCCGGACGGCGAGGCCGGCTGGAATTATCTCTGCCCGGGCTACCGGCGCTTCTTCAACCACGCCCGGCCGTTCGTCGAGGCCGTGGCCGCCGAATGGCGCCGCGGCAATCCTACGTCTTGAGTTTCGCCTTGTAGAAGGCGAGCGTCCGCTCCCAGGCCAACTGGGCGGCTTCCTTGTTGTAAGACGCTGCGTTGGAGTCGTTGAAAAAGGCGTGCTTTGCCCCCTCGTACATGAAGAGCTGGTACTCGACGCCCGCTTTCTTGAGGGCGGCTTCGAAGGCCGCGATGCCGGCGTTGATCCGGTCATCCGTCCCGGCATAGTGGAGGAGCATGGCTGCTTTGATCTTGGGCACGTCCTCGGCCGGCGGCTGCGCGCCGTAGAAGGGGACGGCCGCCGCGAGGTCGGGCGCGGCGACGGCCACCTGGTTCGTGACGCCGCCGCCCCAGCAGAAGCCCATGCAGGCCACTTTGCCCGTCGACTGGGGGTGCGTTTTCAGATACTGGACCGCGGCGACGAAGTTCTTGGTGTTCGCGGCGCGGTCGAGCTTCGCGAACAGGGCGCGCGCCTCGTCCACGTTCTGCGGCGTCCCGCCGAGCGGCGCCAGGGCGTCGGGGGCGATGGCGATGTAGCCTTCGAGCGCCAGCCGGCGGGCGACATCCTCGGTGTGGGGATTGAGGCCCCGGTTCTCGTGGATGACGATGACGGCCGGCCGCTTGCCGCCCTCCTTGGGCCGGGCCAGGTAGGCGCGCATCTCTCCGCCCTCGATGGGATACTTGACGTATTCCGTCACGAGGCGGGCATCGTCTTTGGGGACGACTTGGGCTTCATCCGCCGCCCCTGCGGCCCCTCCCGCCATCGGCAGGAGCACGGCGACGGCGGCCGTCCCGCCGGCCAACTCGCCCATTTTCTTCAGGAAATCACGGCGATCGATCGCGCTTTTGTCGGACATGGCACCTCCTTTTTATTATGCGATCAACGATTCTTGGTCAGGAGCTTTTCGTAGATCCCGGAGATTTTCTCGAATGCGTCGGCGACGTAGGCTTCGAGTATTTTCGCCGCCCCGGCCTTGTCTTTGGCGTAGAGCGCCGCGAATTCCGATTCGAACTTGCTCCGCCTTTCTAGGAACGCTTTTCCGGCGGGGAACAATTCCCGCTTGATCGTCTCGATCATCGGGGCGTAGTTCGCTTCGGCGATGTTCTGGAGCTCGAGGACTTTCGTGTGGAGGAGCCGGTCCCGGGCGGCTTTGAATTCCGCGTCGTCGAAATGCTGCTTGTAGAAGAGGGGATAGTCATGGACGTCCGTCCCCAGCCCCGCGGCCGGCGGCAGACGGTCGACCCCGTAATAGACCGGCAGATACACCGTCGTATCGGGTTTTCCGAGCGCGATCCAAACGGAGACGGAGATCGGCTCGGAGAGCCCGGCGTTCAGGGTGGCGATGAACGATGTGATGGTCGACGCCGTGCAGATGCACCGGAACTTCGTCTTGTTCGGCGTCCCCGTCTTGTAGCCGTCCGTCGCGTCGTATTCCGTCCCTTCGTAATGGTCCCGGAGGAGGCCCATGAGCGATTCTACGGCGACCTTTTTCCCCGGTTTGAAGGAGAACGGGTATGCGTCGCTGAGTTCCCATTTCTTGTCGCTGAAATAATTCAAACCGCGCCAGTGGCGGAGCGTATTGCGGTCGGCGACGAGGTCCGGGCCGCCGGGCCGGGCGAAGGCCTTCTTGAAGTCGAAGCGACCGTCTTTCGCTTCGTCGAACCAGCCGTTGGCCTTGGCGTACTCGACGATGTCCCGGCTTCCCAGGAAGTCGGCCGTATTGCCGGGATCGATCCCCCGGATCGTGTAATGATTGGGGATGACGGCCACTTCGTCGTCGGGGACCCGCTCCGCGAACCAGTGCCGGCCTTTGATGACCGCCATCATCCAGGCTTCGCTCTTGTCGGCGAAGGTATACGTCCTTCCCGAGCCGATATAACCGTATTTTTCGACCAGCCCGCCCGCGAGCGTCACGGCCTCCTTCGCGGATTTGGCTTTCTCGGCGACAAGCCTCCGGAGCATGTAGCCGATGCCGCCCTCCGTCACGTCGTCCTTGGTCGCCTTCGAAGCGCAGCTGTCCGAAGCGACGAGGACCCCGAACTGGTTGATGAAGCTGTCTGCGAATTCCTGGGTGGTCGCCTCGATCCACAGAAACTCGTTGGTCTTACCGTCGGTTTCGTAGACGGCCCCTCGACCGAGGCTGACGCGCTGAGGAGACCCGTAGTCCCGCGCCTTGATTTTCCGGAGGTTGACGATGATGTTGCCCGTGTCGTCCTCGTTGTGCCCGACGATAACGGACCCGTCGACGCTGGCCTTCCGGCCGACGACGATCGTGTAGCAGTTCGTCTCCCGGTTTCCGTCGGCAAACGCGGCGAGGCCGAATGAGACTAAGACGATAAGGCCGATGAAGATTTTTTTCATCATGGGGCACCTTCCCCTTCTAACGTTTTCTCGAATACTTTAATTTCCCCCGGACTTCCGCCTCGAACTCCTTTCGGGCTTCGGCCTTCTGTTTTTTGTCGTCAGGCGTCTCCCGGTTTTCCGGTTTTGGGGTCTCCGGGAGGCTCTCTCCCGCTTTCTCGATTTCCTCCGGCGTATTCTGAAGTTTCTTTTCCGACGCCATATCTTTCGCCTTCCGGCCCGGGATCATATTCGTGATTTTCGTTTTCATATTTCATTCTCCTCGTTGACGGGTCTTGGGGGAGCCGGGATCCCATATCATTTTAACGCAGTCCGCCGTCAAATGGTAATCTCGACTTTATTGAATTGAGACTGAGGCCCAGCGTCTGACGGGGAGTCCTGACCCGAATCCACCGGACTTTACCCTTTACCTTTTCACGTCCTTCAACAGCTTCAAGGCGCTGCTAAAAAGGCTCGGCCTGGTGGATTGAGGGCGTTCCTCCGGAAATCGCCCAAAAGACAGGATTTGCGTCCCAACCTGTGGTAGGATATCCCTTCCCCATGTCTAGCGATAGCGTTTAAAGAGGATTAAGGGATAAGCGATATGAAGGATAAACCGAAACCATGAAACATAAAGACCTCGTGGCGGCGTACTTCACGATGGAAGTCGCGATCTACCCGGAATTGAAGACGTATTCGGGCGGCCTCGGGGTGCTCGCCGGCGACTACCTGAAATCGGCTTCCGATCTGCGCATCCCGATCTCCGCCGTCACGCTGCTCTACAACTTCGGCTTCTTCGACCAGAAGATCGTGAACATGCGCCAGCAGGAGAGCTACAACCGGCTCGACCCCATCGAATACGTGACCGAGCTGCCCTACACCGTGACCATCGAAATCGAGGGCCGCGAAGTCAAAGTCGGCTGCGCGCGGATGTACTACATCGGCAATACCAACTTCCCTCAGGCGCAGTACTTCCTCTTCACCAAGGGCAACGAAGGCCGCCCCTGGGACGACGAGATCACGGACAAGCTCTACAAGAATAGCGACAACGACCAGAACTACTGGCGGATCGCCCAGGAGCAGGTCCTGGGGATCGCCGGGACGAAGATGCTCCACCTCCTGGCCGAGGCGGGCGAGATCGAGCTCCCCCGGACCTACCACCTGAACGAGGGGCACGCGGCCTTCGTCCCGCTCGAGCTCATGAAGCGCTACGGCCTCGCCGCGGCGAGAGCGCAAACGGTGTTCACCACGCACACGCCCGTCGAAGCCGGCCACGACCTGTTCGATTACTCCAAGGTCCAGGGGATGCTGGGCCGTTACCTGAACGGCGTCGACCTGCCGGCCCTCGGCGGCCACGACCGCCTCAACATGACCCGCCTGGCGCTCAACCTCAGCCGCAACGCCAACGCCGTCTCCCGGCGCCACGGGATCGTCTCGCGCCGGATGTTCCCCGACTACACGATCGACAGCATCACCAACGGTGTGCATTCCCGCACCTGGACGAGCAAGGTCTTCAAGAGGCTCTACGACGAATATTTCAACGGCCTCTATTTCAAGACGAACTGGCGGGCGGACCCGTCGCTCCTCGAGGCGGTCGACCGCGTCCCCGACGACGTCGTCTGCGCCGCCCACGCCGTCGCTAAGCGCAACCTCCTCCACTACATCAAGCGGATCACGGGCGACGTCCTGGACGAGACCAAGCTCACGATCGGCTTCGCCCGGCGCTTTGCAGTCTACAAGCGCGGCAACCTGATCTTCTCCGACCTGGAGAAGCTCGTCGAGGCGAGCGGCGGTGGGCAGGTCCAGTTCGTATTCTCGGGCAAGGCCCATCCGAACGACGACCGCGGCAAAGACATCATCACCGACGTGCTGAGGAGCGCCGAGAAGCTCAAGGGCCGGGTCAAGGTCGTCTTTCTCCCCAATTACGAGATGGAGCTGGGGCTGCTCCTGGCGTCGGGCGTCGACGTCTGGCTCAACCTGCCGCGGCAGCCCTGGGAGGCGAGCGGCACGAGCGGCATGAAGGCCGCCCACAACGGCGTCCCGAGCTTTTCGACGATCGATGGCTGGTGGGACGAGGTCCCCAAGGAAGCGGGCGGCGAGCGGCGCGGCGGCTGGTCGATCGGCTGCGAGCCGGTGGGGGGCGAACTCGGCCGGCCCGAGTTGGCCGACGCAGCCGATTTCGAGAGCTTCTGCTACCGCCTCAAGAACGACGTCCGCCCGGCCTTCGCCGATCCCAAGGCTTGGGCCCGAATCCAGAAAGGCGCCATCAAGAACGCCTCCTACTTCAACACGCACCGGATGGTTAAGGAATATGTCACCCGCGCTTACGGAATGGAGCTTGAAGACGCCATTGTGAAGGAATAGAATTCGACTGAGGATCAGTATGCCCCAGTTCGAGTTCCACGTGTCGCGCCGCGCGCGCGACGCCCACGGCTTCGACGAATCCCTCTTCGCCCTCGACGGCAACGTCGTCCTGGCCGATTTCTACGCGGCGCGCGTCTTCGCCCTCAAGCTCAACGCTCGCCGCCCCGCCGAGCGGTCCGTCCGGGCCGGCCAGATCAACGCCCTGGGCTTAATAGACGAGCTGCAGCACGCCGTCGCGCGCGTCTACCGCGAGCGGCGGAACCCGAAGGTGATGGCCGAGGCGCTCGACTGGCTCGCGGCCCAGATCGGGCCCGTCGCCGTGGAAACGGCGCTCCGCCGCTTCGTCGACGAGTTCCCGCCGGTCGCCGTCTACAAAAACGCTCTTACCGTAGACGAATACCTGGCCGGCGAAACCAAGGGCTTGGTCCACCGGCAGGCGGCGCTCGAAGAAATGCTGATGCTCTGGCTCGCGAACCTCAACCCGGCCTTCGCCCCTTTCCGGGAACTGTTCGACGACGCGCCGCTCGCCGCCTCGACCGCCTATCCGAAGATCATGGCCGGGCTCCGCGAGTTTTTTGCCGCCCAGCCGCTCTTCGGCCCCGACAACCAGAACCTCATCGACCTGCTCCGCGCCCCCGCCCTGGCCGCCCCCGATTCGCTGGCGGCCCAGCTCGTTTTCATCCGCTCCAAATGGGGCGCCGTCCTGGGCGATCTGATTTTGCGGGCGCTCGGCGGGCTCGACTTCATCCGCGAAGAGGAACGAGCGATTTTCCACGGCCCCGGCCCGGCCCAGTCCCCGGCCCTCGGTCCCGGGGCGCAGGCCGCGTCGCTCGCCCTGTTCGGCCCGGCAGGGGAGGGGGGCATAAGCACTGGCGCGTCCGGCAGCGCTCTCGACCCCGAACCCGAGCGCTTCAGCGTCGACCTCCACTGGATGCCGAACCTCGTCCTCATCGCTAAGAACTCCTACGTCTGGCTCGACCAGCTCTCCAAAAAATATGGACGCGCAATCACCCGCCTCGATCAGATCCCCGACGAAGAGCTCGACGCGCTCCAGCGCGCCGGCATCACCGGGCTCTGGCTCATCGGCCTCTGGGAGCGCAGCCGCGCCTCGCGCCGCATCAAGCAGATGATGGGCAATCCCGAAGCGGAAGCCTCGGCCTATTCGCTCTACGATTACGCGATCGCCGAGGACCTGGGCGGCGACGCGGCCCTCCAGGACCTGAAGGCGCGCGCGATCCGGCGCGGCATCCGCCTGGCGAGCGACATGGTGCCGAACCACATGGGCATCGACTCCCGGTGGGTGATCGATCACCCCGACTGGTTCCTGTCGCTCGACCGGCCGCCGTTCCCGGCCTACGCCTACAACGGCCCCGATCTTTCGGGCGACGAGCGGGTCGGCATCCAGATCGAGGACCGCTACTACGACCGGGCGGACGCGGCCGTCGTCTTCAAGCGCACCGACCGCTGGACGGGCGACGCGCGCTACATCTACCACGGCAACGATGGCACGAGCTTCCCTTGGAACGACACCGCCCAGCTCGACTACCTCAAGTCCGAGGCGCGCGAGGCCGTCATCCGGACGATCCTCCATGTGGCCCGCAGCTTCCCCGTCATCCGCTTCGACGCGGCCATGACCCTGGCCAAACGCCACTTCCAGCGGCTGTGGTTCCCCGAGCCGGGCACCGGCGGGGCGATCCCCTCGCGGGCCGAGCACGGCCTGACCAAGGCGCAATTCGACGCGGCCATGCCCCAGGAGTTCTGGCGCGAGGTCGTGGACCGGGTGGCGGCCGAGGCGCCCGACACGCTCCTCCTGGCCGAGGCCTTCTGGCTGATGGAGGGCTATTTCGTCCGGACGCTGGGCATGCACCGCGTCTACAACAGCGCCTTCATGAACATGCTCCGCGACGAGGACAACGCCATGTACCGCCTGGTGATGAAGAACACGCTCGAGTTCGACCCCGAGGTGCTCAAGCGCTACGTAAACTTCATGAGCAACCCGGACGAGAAGACGGCGATCGAGCAGTTCTCCGACGGCGACAAGTACTTCGGCGTCTGCACGCTCCTCGCCACCCTCCCCGGCCTGCCGATGGTCGGCCACGGCCAGATCGAGGGCTTCACCGAGAAATACGGCATGGAATACCGGCGGGCCTACTATGACGAATCGCCCAAATCATGGTTCGTCGAGCGGCACGAGCGGCAGATCTTCCCCCTGTTCCACCTGCGGCGCCTCTTCGCCGGCGTCGAGAACTTCCTGCTCTACGACCCGTTTCTACCAGATGGCGGCGTCGACGAAAACGTCATCGCCTATTCGAACGGCGACGGCGATTCGCGCGCGCTCGTCGTCTATCACAACAAGTATGCCGAGACGCGCGTCTGGCTCCGGACCTCCGCTGCCTACGCCGTAAAGAACGGGGCGAACGGCCCCAACGATGAGAAAAAGACGCTCGTCCAAAAAGAGTTGCGCGACGGGCTGCGGCTGCCCGACGACCCTGCGGCCTGGGTTGTATTCAAGGACCATACTTCAAATCTCGAGTTCATCCGACACGGCCGCGAGCTTTGCGATAAGGGCCTGTACCTCGAACTCAAGGCCTACGAGTGCCATGTGTTCACGGATTTCCGGGCCGTGCGGGACGATGCCGGGCTTTACGCCAAGCTGGCCGCGCATCTTCAGGGAGGCGGCGTGCCGAACATCGAAGAGGCGGCGCTCGATCTTCAGGCGGAGCCCGTTCGGCGGCCGTTCCGCGAGCTCGTCAATGCCGGGTTCTTCAAGTGGCTTATGGATCAGCGGATCACGGAGCCGGGAACGGCGCTCGACCCCGAAGTCGGCAAGCAAGTGGAAGAGAAAGCGCGCGCCGTCGCCCGCGGAATATTGGCCTTTCGCGGCGAAAAGGCCGGCAAAAAGGCAAACGCTTTCGTGAGCAAAATAGGCGCCTCCGTCCGCCGCGACTTCGAGGCGGTTCTGCAGCTTCCGGTTATCGACAGTCGTTTCCCGCGGTCTGATTCGAAAGATTATGAGGAAGCCGTTGGGTATTTGAAGTCGGGATTAACGGGGGTCGATGGGCGGCTGAATTGGGCCTGGCTGTTCTGCTGGGCGGTGGTGCGGTCGATCAGAATTTCCGAAATATGGCGGCTCGATCCAATCATCGCCGGAGCAGCGCGGGAAATGGGGGTCGACGGCCAAGCCGCGGCATGGACCGTCATAGCGCTTAAGGCGCTGATTTCATGTCAAGACTGGCATAAGCTGGGTGGAACGCCGGAGGAAATCGCTTCCCTGATGATCAAGTATATCCAAGACGTCGAAAATGCCAGACGAGCGCTCTATGTCAATGAATATCGGGGCATTACATATTTCAATAAGGAAGCCTTTGAGCGGCTTTTATGGTCACTCCTGGCTATGACAATTACCGCGATCTCAATCGATAAAAAAACGGCATCTCACAATGTTCCCGGTGCTGTGATTTCTGCCTTCAAAACAATTCGAATCATACATGATGCAGAATCCCGCTCGGGTTATGATCTCGCAAAACTCATCTAGAAGACGATCCGATCTATCTGTTTTATTCTATTATAGATAAGTCCATTTTTGCTAAGATTTCAATACCTTCTTGAGTGTTTCTTGACCCAGAATATCATTTATGTCGATTTCTATTTAGGGAAATCATCGAGATAGGCCTAGTATTTTTCCGGCACGCAGCATTGACAAACGATTTTTCTGTAAATATATTTGTGACAGCATCTTCACTAGAATTATGGGCTTTGTATATATTCTTTTATACCTTTGTGTTTCGCCTTGGCCATCGAGTAATTCCATGATCGCCTTTCATGAACTGGCCAATATCCAATCAGGCTCCGATGAAGTCCAACATATGCTCGCTGATGGCGCCATACTTCGAACGAGCGGCAACTTTAGCCATGCTATCAAGAAATTTGAAGATGCTCTTCGTCGATCGAAGGAGCGTTCTTCCGTGGGGGATGAGCTCACAGCTTTGATCCAACTGGGCATCCTGAATTGGAATATCGGGGAGATGCAAAAATCTCATATTTATTTTGAACAGGCTCTTGCTTTAGCTAAAATCGAAAAATCCAGCCGAGATGAAGCGTATTGCAATGGTGCGGAAAGGATTAATCGATTGTATACCCAAGCTAAAGAAAAGAGGTCGGCGAATCTTCATGCCGACTCCATCGCATTGTTCAAAGAGGCCATTGCTATAGCCCGGAGTATGGGCAGTCAAGAACATGAATTGAAATGTCTCCGCCAACTGAGTGCGAATTACTGGAACATAAACGACTATGACGAATTCTACAGTCTGAGCCTTGCGGCCTTAAAGATTGCCGTTGCGCTCCGGCATCATGGAGAACAGGGAGTTTGCAACAATAACATCGGCCTCTATTTCTGGAAGAACAGCAACTATTCCAAAGCCATAAAACATATGCAGACGGCCTTGGAAATCGCCGAGTCCGAGGGCTTGGATAAAGACAAATCGGATTGCATGACAAACCTGGGCTTGATCTATCTGGAGTTGGGCGATCACGAGAAAGCCCATGAATATATCGCCAACGCGATGGAGGTCGATGTCCGAGCGTCCGATTCCTATAATCTGGCGGTGGATTACAACAACCTAGGATTGATTTACAAGAATCAGGGCAATTCGGTAATGACGCCGAATTTGGTTAACAAGGGCATCGAGTGTTATAGGAAGGCGCTATCTCTGGCGCGGAGCCTGCATAATCGAAAAATCGAATGTATCGTGGACGGGAATCTCGGCGAAGCCTATGCCGGCCTCGAGAAATTCAATAATGCGGTTTTCCATTACGGCCTTGCCCTCGACATCGCTTCCGAGTTAGGCGACGGCGAGGTCGAGTGCCAATTATTGAACAATCTTGGGAATGCCTATTTGAAAATGGCCCAGATCGAAATGTCGCGAGTATGCTTTTCGCTTGCTATAACGAGGGCTGTGAAGGAGGCCTCGGCCCGTTTCCTTTGGGAAGCGTATTTTGGATTGGGGCAAGGCTGGGAGATGCAAGGGAACAAGCGCAAAGCGTTGGATTGCTACACCCGGTCCGTCGAGATCGTCGATCGCATTCGAAGCCAGTTGCTCTTGGAGACTTACAAAATCGGTTTCACCCGGAACAAATTGAAAGTCTATGAGAGACTCATCCAGTTGATTTGGGAAAACACTTTTCTCCCGCATATTGACAGCCGGGAGGAGAGGATCTTCCATTATGTGGAAAAGATCAAAGGGCGGGCTTTCTTAGAGTCCCTGGCGGAATCGAGTATCGATATTTTCGAAGACATGGGTGAGCTCCAGAGACGGATCTTGGCGGAGTCTTCCCGCCGTACATCGATGCTGCTGCTCGAATTAGCCCGACCCGATCACCCCGAACCCGCCCAACGGAACATTCAGAAGAATCTCGCCCAGGAGGAAGATCGTTATTTTCGCATCCTTTCAACATTCAAAGTCGACCATCCCGGATTGGCCAACCTAGCATCTCCGGACCCTTGCAAACTGGACGCCGTCCAGCGTGCTCTGAGGAATCGAAATACGGCGATTATCGAGTATTTCCTGGGAGACCGAGGCTCCTTCGTCCTCGAGATTAAAAGTGACTCCCTCAGAGTATTCCCTCTGGCCGCCCGCGAAAAGATCGAAAAATCCGTTCAGCCTTTTCTCAAATATTTGTCTTCTCCCCCGCGCAAGGAAATCGAAGGAAGCAAGGCGGGGCGGAGGATTTTCGAAGAATTGCTGGGTCCCCTGGAATTGGGAAAAGAGCGCCGCCTCGATAATCTCATCATCATTCCCGATGGGATATTGCATTTCCTCCCATTTGAGACCTTGCGTATGGAGGGCCCCGAAGGGACCTGGCCATACCTGATCGATCAGTACGGCATATCTTATGCGCCTTCGGCGTCGGTACTTATGTTTCTAGATAATCTTAAGGTCGATCAAGACTCCTATCGAGGAATCTTGAGCTTCGGCAATCCTTTTTATAGAATAGACTCCGTACATCCCACGAAGAATCCCGGTCAAGCGTCGAGTTCGTTCCAATATGCCGGACAGGTATTCTCGTCCCTGCCCCATTCCGAGGAAGAGGTCAATACGGTGTCGTCGTTTTTTTCGAAAGGCTTTCGATATGTCTTCACGGGAAGCGAAGCTCGGGAAAGCACTCTCCGGAAATTCTCACGACAAAAATATCAGATCATTCACTTTGCCGTTCACGGACTCGTCGATGAGCTAAGGCCTTTTCGTTCGGCCTTGCTCTTGAGTCAAAGCCAGGATCCGGAGGACGATGGATTATTACAGGCCCGAGAATTGTATGATTTGCAGTTGAAAGCCAATCTTGTCATTTTATCGGCCTGTAAAACGGCGACGGGAACTCTTGAGAAAGCGGAGGGAGTATTAGGTTTGACGAGGGTCTTTTTTTATGCGGGGGCCCGGTCGGTACTGTCGACGCTTTGGGCCATCGGCGATCGATCTACTGTAGATTTCATGAGAGTATTCTATCAACATCTTTCAACAGGTATTTCGAAAGCCCAGGCCTTGCGCCAAACGAAGATCGAAATGACAAGATCCATATATTCTCATCCCTATTATTGGGCTCAATTCGTATTGAGCGGAGAGCCGGATTCGCCTATCATTTTGAACTAGCCTGACTCAGTATGGTGACGATTCCGTAAAAAATCGATCAGGCAGATAAGTCGATTATTTAGCAATCCTTTTGAGCCAATTCCCAATCGCCTCAGCAACCCGCGGATCCGACTCCGTCTCAAGCCCGAAAGCCGTCATCGGATCCGTCCCCGGCGCGACGATCTTATAGAAGTGCTGCAGTTCGGAGAAATACGCCCGCTCGGTCGGGGCGGGGCTCTTCTTCCGCGCCTCCCACAGCATCTCGGCGTTGTCGGGATAGACGGACGTGTCGTTCCCGCCCTGGACGATGAGCACCGGGTAGGGGATCTCCGCGATCAGCTGCCGGGAATCGACCTCGTCGTATTCGCGCAGGTAGCGCTTCGACGCTTCGTCCATGGCGTAGACGCCGAAGGGCGGGAGCTCCTTGAGCAGTTCGGCGGGAACGGGCTCTCCCTTCCGGGTGAGATCCATGGTCTTCTTGTAGGCCTCGAACGGAAACTTCTGCGGGCCGAACGACGCCTGCCCGTCCTTGACGGTCTTCTCGGTCTGCTGGAGCATGATGTCGAACATGCGCCGCGCCGGCGCGGACAGGCTGACGTAGGCGTCGATCTTCGCGGCCTTGTCCCGCGTCAGGAGGAGCAGGGACACCGGCCCGCCTTCGCTATGGCCGGCAAGGGCGATGTGTTTCAGGGAGGGGACCGTCGCGCGCAGCGTCCGGACGGCTTCGGCCACGACGGTCGTCCGGTCGGCGAAATGGCGGTGCGCCTCGGCCTTCTCCTTGTCGAGGACCGTGACACCGCCCCGCGCATACCGGAGGGCCGCAACGCCGCGGGCCGCCAGCTGTTGGGCGAGGTCTTTATAGACGTGGGGTTTGGCGGTGAAAGGATTGCCCATCTCGGGGAGATAGTTCCCGTCTATGTCGTTCATAAAAGAGCCGGGGACGATCACGATCCCCCAGGTGGGGGCGCCTTGGGCGGGGAGAGAGAGGACGGCGGGGATGCGGGTCCCGTTGGCTTCGAGGGAGAGGGGTTTTTCGGTGAAGGTCATGGTTGGCAGTCTACACCCTAACGTAACGTTGGAGTCAAGGCCCGATTTTGCGGGGGTGACTATTTCGGCTGTGGCGGCCGAGGAGAGCGGGGAAACGGTCCGCTTTCGTTTGGGGAGTTTCTCGGCCGCGCGGACCGGTCATCAAGGGCGAAGGGCTTTATCCTGGGCGTTTTACGAGTTCTTGACTACGGCCGGCAGCCGGCGATATCATCATTTTACTGTGGACGCAGAGAAAAGAAATCGTCGGGTCATGGATCGCTCCCCCGACAAGGGTGGACGATTGTCCCCTGATCTTTGGTCACTCTACGAATTGATGTTCAAAAGCCGGGTTTTCGAAGAAGCCGTGCGGCAGATCTGGAAAGACGGCAAAATATCGGGCGAGATGCATCTTGGCTTGGGCGAGGAAGCCATCGTTGCCGGGATCGTCTCGCAGTTGATCGACGGCGATGCCATGGCGCTCGATCATCGCGGCACGCCGCCGATGCTGATGCGCGGCGTGGATCCCGTCGGACTGCTGCGCGAGTTCATGGGGCGGCCGGATGGCTTGTGCCGCGGCATGGGCGGACATATGCATCTGTTCGCGCCGGAAAGACTGGCGGCCTCTTCGGGCATCGTCGGCGCGGCCGGACCGGCTGCGGCCGGCTTTGCCCTGGCCGGGCAGATGCTGCGTCCGGGGACGGTTTCCGTGGCCTTTTTCGGCGATGGCGCCGCTAACGCGGGCATGCTGATGGAATCCATGAATCTGGCCGCCGTCTGGAAGCTGCCGGTGATTTTTGTTTGCAAGGACAATGGTTGGGCAATCACCACCCCGGCCGGCACGGTTGTCGGCGGAAACCTGCTGGCGCGGGCGCAAGCCTTTGGAATGAAGGCGATCGAAGTAGATGGAGCCGAGGTGGGAGCGGTCTGGTCGGCGGCTGGGGAGGCTTTGCAACACGCTCGCGCCGGGGATGGACCGGTCTTTCTCTGGGCACATTGCGTCCACATCGAGGGGCATTTCCTGGGCGATGGGCTGCTGGATACGTTCAGAAGACCCGTATATTCCTTCCGGAAACGGACCTGGCCGATGATCAAGGGGTTCTTCCGGGGCGGCGGTGCGCCGTGGATCGAGAGGATTGCGTCCCTGCGGCAGATCCTGGGTACGGTGTTCACAATGCAGAGTCAAACGGCCGGTCAGGGCGACCCGCTTTTACGGACAAGGCAAGTCCTGGCCGAGAAGGATGCGGGGCGGCTCGCTGAATTGGAATCCGCTGTCCGGCGCGAAATCCAAAAAAGCGTGGCGAAGGCGCTTCAATCTCAGGGAAGCGCGTGATGAGACGGATCGACTTTTCGGATGCCATCGACGATGCCCTGGGTCAGGCCATGGCCGCGGACCCGAGCATCATCCTGCTGGGCGAAGACGTCCAGGGGCTGCATGCCGGGTTGTTCGTCCGTTTCGGAAGACAACGGGTCAGGAACACGCCCATCAGCGAGGCGGCTTTCCTGGGCGCGGCGGTCACCGCGTCGATGGCCGGACTGCGCCCGGTTGCCGAGATCATGCTGGTTGATTTCATCGGCGTTGCGGTCGACGCGCTGCTCAATCACGCCGCCAAGGTGGAGGCTTTTTCGGGCGGGCGCTGGCAGGTCCCGCTGGTGGTCCGCACGGCCTGCGGGGGCGGATATGGAGACGGCGGCCAGCACGAACAGTGTCTGTGGGGCTGGCTGGCGCATATCCCCGGGCTGAGCGTGGTCGTGCCGTCGACCCCGGCGGATGCGGGCGGGCTGATGCTTGGCGCGCTCGAGCTGGGATCGCCGGTCGTTTTCATGGAACACAAGCTGCTTTCGCCGCTCTGGTTGGATTTTCTAGGCTCGGGCGGGCGTAAAACCGTGACCTATGACGTCCCGGCCGAAGGAACATGCGGCTGGGCGCCGGATACCTGGGAACCGCTGCCGCTGGGAACCGCGGCGGTGCGCCGGGCCGGATCGGATCTGACGATCGTGACGCTTGGCGTGGGAGTCCACCGCGCCCTGCAGGCTGCCGCCATTCTGGAAGGACAGAATATTTCAGCGGGCGTGATCGACCTGCGCTCCGTGTCGCCGCTCGATAAAGTGACTCTCTGCCAAGAGGTAGGCCGCACCGGGCGCATGCTTGTTGTGGATGAGGATTATGAGGGCTTTGGCCTGTCCGGTGAGTTGGCAGCCGTGGCCCTGGAGGCCGGACTTGTCTTCAAATATGCCCGCGTCTGCACCCAGACCACCATTCCCTATGCGCGGGAACTTGAGGATAAGACGCTCCCGAGTGTGGAGCGGATTGTCCGGGCATGTGAATCGGAACGTTGGACGTAGGTGGTCAGGCCCGAGCGCGCCCAGGACGCCGTCATCAAGATGAGGGCCTGATAGGTTCCATATTTCCGCGAAAGGGTTTTTTTATTGATTTTCGGGCCGATTGTGTATAACCTAAAACGGTTCGGTATCCCGTAGGTTCGCATACGCCGTCCTCGAGACGGCGAAAGGATCGATCCATGGACATCGCCGAGAATCCGCGCAAACAAGGGCTGTTCATCGCCATCGACGCCAACATCGGGGCGGGCAAGACCAACGCCTGCCATGCCATCAGCTCGGCGGCCACCGCCGGCGGCTGGCCGGCCCGCGTGCTGGAAGAGCCCACCCACCATCCCAAGTTCAACCACTTCCTCAACCACTACTACGACGACCTGCGCACCGGCGTCAACACCGGCGGCGGCTTCTCGATGCAGATGTTCATGCTCTGCCAGCGCTACGAGCAGCACCGGCTGGCCGTGGAGCTGGCCTGGGGCCCGCAGGGCCAGGTAGTCATCCAGGACCGGCCGATCTATGGCGACACCGTGTTCGCCACCACGGCCATGGAGCGCGGCTTCATGACGCGCGAGGAGTTCGAGCTGTACGTCGACGTGTTCCGCAACATGAGCCGGGACGTGATGCCGCCCGACATCTTCGTCTACCTCGACGTCGCGCCCGAGGAATGCCACCGCCGGATGGCCGCCCGGGCCCGCGGGGAAGAGGTCGGCGTGCCGATGGACTACTTGCAGCACCTCGACAAGAACTACAAGCTGCTGCTCCAGGAAATGCGGCGGCGCGGCGTGCGGGTGATGGTGATCGACTGGAAGGAGTTCGGCCCGCCGGTCGATATCTGGAAGCAGATCCTGCGGATGGCGATGTCGTCCGACTCCTGGTACGAGCAGCTGGCGTTCTCGTTCGCCAAGCACCCGCGGATGCCGGTGATGCCGGTGATGCCGGACAGCGGCGAGGCCAAGCCGGGCGCGGAACCGCAGCGATAGCTGAGCGCCGGGCGCTAGCCTTTCAGTATTATGCTGAAGGGCTAGTCCACGAGTGTTGTTTTGACCTTGATCGGTCTATTCGAGACCTGCTTCGCGACAGTCCTCCCTAAAAAGCTCAGCATCAACACCTTCCATCGCCTATAGAAGGTAATGCCTGTTCAATTGACACCACCAGTCGGCGGCGATACACTTCCGGCATAACCGGAATGGGCGAACTATCGTCAAGAAAGGGAAAGTATCATGTCGCAGAAAAACAATGGGCGCTTCCGTCCGATGACTCGCAGCCGCGGCTTTAATTGGCTCGCGTGCATCGGCTTGCTCGTGCTGGGGATCGCGACCCTCGTCGCCGCGCCGGCCGATCCGAAGCTGTTCTCGGGCTTGGCCTGGCGCAACATCGGCCCGTTCCGCGCCGGGCGCGTCTCCGCCGTGACGGGCGCGGTCGGCCAGCCCGGCGTGTTCTACGCCGGCCTTCCGCTCGGCGGGGTCTGGAAGACCACCAGTGCCGGCATAACGTGGTATCCCATCTTCGACTCGGTCAAGGAAGCTTCGAGCGTCGGCGCCATCCAGGTCGCGCCTTCTGATTCCAACGTCATCTATGTCGGCATGGGCGATCTGATCACGGGCGGCGGCATCAACGAAGGCAACGGCATGTACAGGTCCACCGACGCCGGCAAGAGCTGGACGCACCTGGGTCTAGACGACACGAAGCAGATCCCGTCTATCCTGGTGGATCCGCACGATCCCAACATCGTCCTTGTCGCCGCGCAGGGCAACGTCCATACCCACTCGGAGCAGCGCGGCGTCTTCCGCACCACGGACGGCGGGAAAACCTGGAGCAGGACGCTCTACGTGGACAACGAGACCGGGGCCCAGAATATCGCCTGGGCTTACGACCGTCCCAACGTCGTGCTGGCGACGACCGTGCGGCACTACACCGCCCCGGGGGCCACCGGCTTCGGCCCTGGCGGCGGCGCCTCCGCGGCTCCTCCCGCGGTCGCTCCTCCTGCTGCCGGGGCTCCGCCAGCCGGCGCGGCGCAGGGTGCGCAGACAGCGCCGGTGCCTGCCAACAGCACCAAGCTCTTCAAATCGAGCGACCAGGGAATGACCTGGACCGAGATCAAAGGCAACGGCCTGCCGACCCTGGCCGGGCGCACGTCGGTGGCCGTGGCGATGACCACCAACGCCCAGCGGATGTTCATCGTCGGGAGCTTCGGCCTCTATCGCTCCGACGATACGGGCGCGACCTGGCGGCAGATGGCCGCTTCCGACCGGCGCATCGTCGGCAGCGGTTATCTGTGCGGCGTCTACGTCGACCCCAAGAATCCTGACATCGTCTACAACATGAATACGACGAGTTACCGGTCGCTCGACGGCGGAAGCACGTTCGAAGCCTTCAAGGGCGCGCCCGGCGGCGACGACCCGCAGCAGATGTGGATCGACCCGACCGACGGCCAGCGGATGTTCCTGGGCGTCGATCAGGGCGCCACGGTCTCGCTCGACGGCGGCAAGACCTGGAGCTCGTGGTACAACCAGTCGACGGCTCAGATTTATCACATCTCGACCGATAATCAGTACCCGTACTGGGTCTACGGCAGCCAGCAGGACAGCGGCACGATTGCCACGCGGAGCCGCGGCAACCTCGGCGCGATCACGCCCCTCGACTGGTACCCCACGCCCGGCTACGAATTCGGCTCGCCCGTTCCGGACCCGCTCAATCCCGACATCATCTACGAGGGCGGGCCGGGGAACGGCATCGTGAAGGTCACTATGCCGAGCGGCCAGTGGATCAACGTCAGCCCGAACGTGGACGCGAGCCTGGCGCTGCGCAAGGTCACGAATCAGCCGATGCTGTTCTCGCCCGCGAACCCGCGCGAGCTGCTGGTAGGCTTCCAGTACGTGATGGCCACGACCGACGGCGGCATGCACTGGAAGAAGCTAAGTCCCGATCTCTGCGTTCCGAAGGCCCCGACGCCGCCCGCGGCCAAACCGCCCGCGGCGAATGCGGCGCAGCCGGCCGCACCAGCCCCGGCCGCTGCCGGAGCGCGGGGCGGCGGACCGGGAGGCGGCGGTTCCATAGAGTCGATGTCGATCTCGACGGTCTCCGCCAACACGATCTGGGTCGGCACCAACAACGGCCTGATCAAAGTGACCAAGGACCACGGCGCGAATTGGGAGGACGTGACCATCCCGAACCTGCCGAACCCGACGCGGGCCGATATCTCGGCCATCGATGCCTCGCATCACGACGCGGCCACGGCGTATGTCGCGATCGACTATCATACGACGGGCGACTACAAGCCCTACCTCTACCGCACGCGCGACTACGGCAAGAGCTGGACTCCGATCGTCAACGGCCTGGTCGTCGATCAGCCAAGCGGCAGCTTCGCCCGCGTTGTTCGCGCCGACACAAAGAAGGCAGGCCTGCTGTTCGCCGGCACCGAGAGTTCGGTGTATGTGTCGTTCGACGACGGCGACAACTGGCAGAGCTTGATGCTGAACCTGCCGAACACGTCGTATCGCGACTTGACCGTTCACGACAACGACCTGGTAGCGGGCACCTATGGCCGCGGCTTCTGGGTCCTCGACGATATCTCGCCGCTCCGGCAGATCACGCCGGCGCTGGCCTCAGAACCGGCGTACCTGTTCAAGCCGGGCGATGCCATCCGGGTGCGGCGCAACTTGAATGGCGACACGCCGTTCCCGCCCGAGGTCACGCATGCGCCCAATCCGCCGCTGGGCGCGATCATCTACTACTACCTCGGCGCGAAGCCCGCCGGGACCGTCGCGCTCGAGATCCTGGACGCGTCCGGCGCGGTTGTCCGCCATATGTCGAGCGCGACCATTGCGCCGCTGCCGGATCCGCCGCCACCGGTGCCCGACTACTGGCTGGAGAAGCCCAAGCCGATGCCCACCGCGGTCGGCACGAACCGCATCAACTGGAACATCCGCTACGACAATCCGCCGGCCTTCACGCACAACTACGCGCAGGTCATGGGCGCGATGGCCGGCGACACGCCGGCTTCGCCCGAGGGCCCGCTGGCGCTCCCGGGTGTCTATACGCTCGAGCTCACGGTGGATGGCAAGTCGTTCACCCAGAAGCTGGCGGTGAAGAACGACCCGCGCTCGCCGGTGACGGCGGCCGACCTGCGCGCCCAGCACGAAGTGCAGATGAAGCTCTATGACGGAATCAAGCTGGCCTGGGACGGCTATCAGCAGGTGGCTGCCATGCGCGCAGCCGTCGCGGGGATTCCGCGCGTGAACTTGCCTGCGGACGTGACGGCGGCCATCACCGCCTTCGACGCCAAGCTGACCGCGGCAGGCGGATCGGCGGGAGGCGGCCGTGGCGGCCGCGGCGGAGCTGGAGGGTTCGGCGGCGCCGGGGGCGGCACCCCTCCGCCCCCGAACTTCGCCGGTTTGAATGCGGCTTTGATTCGCCAGCTCGACACACTCGACTTCGGCGACATGGCCCCCAACGAGCCCATGACTAAGGTTTACGCGACCGGCTGCGCCGATCTCAGGACCGCGGTGACCAACTGGCGAACCTTCAATGCGCAGGACCTGGTTGCCTTCAACGCCGTCCTGTCGAAGAACAACCTCAAGACCATCCCGGCGGCCTCGCCGGCATTGGCCGTTCCGGTTTGCTCGACATCCGACGGGGCGCTCGCGTCGCCAAAAAAGTGAAGTGATTAGGAGAGGCGAATAGGATAGACGCAGGCAGCCCTCGTCCGTTCGGAGCTTGATTATTAATTGCCCTGCAAACGCTTTTGGGAATTAATTCCCTTCAATAACACAAGACGATTCCCAGAATAAGAGATCATTTCTTTTTAGTGCTAACCAAACCAGGTAAACGAAGATATTCGATTATGAAGGGCTCATGTCGAGTTGTTTAGATTTGGGGGATTTATGTTGGCGGATGTAAATATCGTTAACGCTCGTAAGGAATTATTACGATCCTATTGAGTAATTTGTCCCAAATTTCCCCTGTAAGAACAATTTTTATTAATCCCGCAACGTGGCATGATAATTGCTAGTTTAATAAAGTATTCAGGGTCTTTTGTTAAGCAAAGTGTTTCTAAATCGATGGGTTGATCGAGGAGGGAAAACATCATGCGTTGTCGGATCAATTTTATCGCCGTACTTATGGGCCTCTTGTTTTGTTTCCCGTTTTGGGCTTTCGCCCAAACAAATCCGAATCCGCCGTCATCTCAAGCGAATGTTGACGCCCTCAAAAAGACTGCTCCGAGGGTGTTTATCGACTGCGATTATATCGATATTAATTACATTAAAACGGAAATCACGTTCGTCAATTACGTCCGTGATCGGAAGGAAGCCCAGGTCCATGTTTTGATAACGCTCCAAGCCACGGGCTCACGCGGAGTCGAATACACTCTGAGTTTTAGTGGACAACAGGACTTCCAAGGCATGGATGATATCCAGAAGTTTGTTTCCAACAAGACCCAAACGCAGGAGGAGATCCGGCAGGGACTCGTCCGCGTTTTGAAAATGGGGCTGATTCGATACGTCGCCAAGACACCGATCTCCGAGAAGGTATCCATCGTCTTTCAAGAAAAGGCAAGTCCTACGGCGGTTGTCGATAAGTGGAACTTTTGGGTATTTAGCCTGAGCGCAAGAGCGTATTTAAATGGCCAGAAATCAACGAGCTACAACTCATATTATGGAACTTTCTCGGCTAATCGGACGACTTCGGAATGGAAAATCCGGATGGGGCTCTCGGCAGCGACAAATAAGGACAGTTTCACCTATTTGGATCAGACGATTTCGAGCACATCCAGTTCCAAGAGCTTTTCCGCTATGGTCGTAAAGAGTATTGGCGAGCATTGGTCGATTGGCGCTTATCTTTCAGCGTACTCATCGACATATAGCAATATCAAGTTCAGCCTCTCGCCGGCGCCTGCGATCGAGTATGATGTATTCCCGTATTCGGAATCGACCCGCCGCTTCCTATCATTCCTCTACCGGCTGAATTTCCAAACGGTAAAATACTATGAGGAGACAATCTACGATAAAACGGCCGAGAATCTTTGGAGTCAAAGCTTATCGGTCACTCTTGATTTGAAAGAAAAGTGGGGGACGATCAGTACCTCGCTCGAAGGCTCCCATTATTTCCATGATTTCAAGAAAAATCATTTATCGCTCTCCGGCTCTGTCAGCCTCCGTCTTTGGAAGGGATTGACATTTGATGTCTTTGGTTACTATTCGATGATCCATGACCAATTGTCTTTGGGAAAAGGACAGGTGTCGCTCGAAGAGGTTCTTCTCAGACGAACACTGCTGGAGACCGACTATCAATATTACTTCTCGATCGGCCTGAGCTATACCTTCGGGTCGATCTTTAGTAACGTCGTGAATCCCAGGTTCGGTGGATCAGGATCTAGCGGTAGGATGTTTTAATCGGGTGAAAAGTGAATATTCCGGGAGATCATTTCCTTCCCTCTTCTCCTCCTTGTCTGGGATGTTCATACAAATGATGATTTCGTTCTCATTCCTCTAAGCATATCCGCGTCTTGACATCGGGCGGCTCCCGCCTATAATACTTAGACGGCTAATTAATTTTAGGAGAAGGTCTCGATGCCGAGAGCCGAACGGAAGACGCTGAACGGGATCGAAGGCTATGTCGGAGTCGCCCTCATCCGGGCCCAACGGATCTTCCGGCAAATCGGCGAGCGGAAACTGGCCCGGCTGGGGCTGAGGCTGGGGCAAGAATTTATCCTGCTCCAACTCGCGGCCCAGGGCGCGCTTTCCCAGAGCCATCTCGCCGATCGGCTCGGCGTCGAACAGGCCACGATCAGCATTATGCTCCGGCGCATGGAAAAGACCAGCCTCGTTCGGCGCCGGACGGACCGGGCGGATGCCCGAGTGACGAGAGTGTGTGTAACCCCCAAGGGCCGGTCCCTGGTCGCCCCGGTCCGACGGCTTTGGCGGGAGCAGGAACGGAACCTGCTCAAAGGATTTTCGGACGAGGACAAGCGAACCCTGGGGAGACTTTTGACCCGGGTTCGCGCCAATTTGGAATCGAGGAGAACGGCCGATGACGGAAGAGCGTAAAACAAATTCGGATACGAAGGATGAAGACATCGACCATGTCCCGCTGTACAGAAAAAAACGGGTCCTGATCCCCTTCACCGTCTTCATCCTGGCGGTCGCGTTCGGGGCGTGGTATTGGTACAAGAACCTCCGCAACTTCGTCTCGACCGACGACGCCTATATCGACGCCGACCGCGTTTCGGTCAGCGCCAAAGTCCTCGGCCGCATCGTCCGGATCGCCGCCGACGAGGGCTCTGCCGTGAAAAAAGGGGACATCCTTGCCCGGTTGGACGATACGGATCTGCGGGCCCAGATGGAGCAGGCCAAGGCCAATCTCGACTTGGCCCAGGCGAGCCTGCCGTTAGCGAAGGTCAATCTCGACCGGGCGACCGAAGATTATGAACGGGCCGATGTCCAAATCAAGAGCGCGGTGATCACCCGGGAGCAATACAGCCACGCCCAAAAAACCTTGGACGGCGCGCGGGCCGAATACGCCATTGCTCAATCCCGGATCGGCGTCGCGAAAGCACAGATGGGCATCGTCGAGGCTCAACTCCAAAACATGACCCTCGCCGCCCCCTTCGATGGGGTCGTCGCCAAGCGTTGGCTGCTCGAAGGCGACATCGTCCAGCCGGGCCAGCCGATCTTTACGATTTACGACATCCAGCGGATCTGGATCGCGGCGAACCTGGAAGAGACGAATCTGGGAAAAGTGAAGCTCCAAAACGACGTGGAGGTCAATGTCGACACCTACCCCGGCCGCGTTTTCCGGGCCAAGATCGGGCTCATCGGAGACTACACGGCCGCTCAATTTTCCCTCATCCCGCCGAACAATGCCTCGGGAAATTTTACGAAAATCACGCAACGGGTGCCGCTCCGGATTTATTTGGACGACCTGACGCCCGAGGTTCGAAATACATTTCCGCTCCGGCCCGGGATGTCGGTCGAGGTCAAAATCCGCGTCCGGTAGAAATCGGCCATGATCGTCAAATTCGCCCGCTCCCTCCAGCGACACGTTGTCCGTCAGATCCCGTCGCTGTATCATCAACATTCGTTTTACCGCTGGTGGGTGCTGATCAACGTCATGATCGGGACGTTCATGGCCGTCCTCGATTCGACGATCGTCAACGTCGCCATGCCCAAGATCATGGGCGTCTTCGGCGTGACCCTCGACCGAGCGGAATGGGTGATCACGGCGTACATGCTGGTCTTCGCCGTCATGCTCCCGACGTCCGGCTGGGTGGCGGATCACCTGGGCTTCAAGCGAACGTATCTGCTGGCGCTCACACTGTTCACCGTCGGGTCCTTCCTCTGTTCCCTGTCCTGGAGCCTCACGAGCCTGATTTTCTTCCGCGTCATCCAAGGCGCCGGGGCCGGGTTCCTGATGCCCGTCGGGATGGCCATTGTCACTCGGGAATTTCCCGTCGAGCAGCGCGGCTTGGCCCTTGGGTTCTGGGCCATCGCCGCCGCGGCGTCTGTCTCGTTCGGGCCGATGATCGGAGGCTATCTGGTCGACCATTTCGCCTGGCACACGATCTTCGACGTCAATATTCCCGTCGGCGTGATCGGGATCACGGCCACGGTGCTCATCCAGCGGGAGTACAGATCCGAACGGATCCGGTCGTTCGACATCGCCGGCTTTCTCTCGGTCGCGGTTTTTCTATCGTTTCTCCTACTCGCCCTGACGAACGGCAACGCCTCATGGAACACCGGCGGGTGGACGTCGACGTTCGTTCTGACGTGCTTCGCTCTGGCCGCGGTCGGGCTGACGGTCTTCCTCATCGTCGAATTCACGGTCAAGCATCCGCTGATCGACCTGAGCCTGTTCAAATACCAAAATTTCGGCATGTCCAACCTGGCTCTCTTCGTCTTCGGGCTGGGCATGTTCGGCAGCACGTTTCTGATGCCCCTCTACCTTCAGAACTCGCTCGGCTATACGGCCTTCCAGGCCGGACTCCTTTTTCTGCCGCTCGGAATCCTTCAAGGCCTGATCTCCCCCGTCGCGGGCATTCTTTCGGACCGGATCAACCCCAAGATCCCCGCGTCCATCGGGATCTCGATGATGGCCCTCAGCTTTTATCTCAACCATTTTCTGTCGCTCTATTCCGAGCAGACCCAGATCCTTGCGTCCTTCGTCGTCCGCGGGATCGGGATGGGGCTGCTTTTCACTCCGCTCAACACCCTGGCCCTCGCCTCCATCCCGCGCGACCGGATGGCCCAAGCGTCGGGGCTTTTCAACGTCATCCGCCAGGTGGGCGGCAGCTTCGGCGTGGCCATTTTCGCGACGCTCATGGCCCAACGCGTCGTTTTTCATTCGGCGATCTTCGGCGGCGCCCTCGACCCCAATTCCCCCGTTTTCAAGAACGTGCTCCTCCGTCTCCAGTACTTCTCCCAGCGAGCTCTCGGCGGGACGGGCGCCGAAGCCGCTTCGCGGGCCAAGGCCTTGGCCTTGTCCCACGTGGGCAAGCAGGCCGGCGTCGCCGCCATCAATGACGATTTCCTCGTCGCGGCGGGCGTCACGTTTCTCTGCTTGATTTTCATGTTTTTTCTGAAAACGCCGAAACTGAAACGGAGAACGGGAAGCGCGGCCGTGGATTAGTTTGATCGAAAGGTGAATCAGGATGAGAAAGAATGCGCATCGTTCGACGATAGGGACCGTCATTTGTCTTTCGCTGGCTCTTAACGGCGCGGCCCGGGCGGACATGCCGGGGGCCTTAACCGTCCAGGAAGCGGTCCAAAAAGTCCTGGCCCAAAATTTAACCCTCAAGGAAGCCGAGGATGCCATCGCTGTCATCCAGGCCCGCGTCGATCAGCTGAAAAGCGGCCTCCTTCCGAACGTCCGGGGAGACGCGTCCTACAGCCGCATCGGGCCGGTCGAGGAATTGGCGTTCCCGGGTTTTGGCACCTTCCAGTTGTTTCCGGCCAACAACTATGACATCCATGCCGGCGTCCGCCAGCTTCTATACGACGGGAAACGGACGAAGGAATCCGTCGCCCTGGCAGAGTCCCAAGTCGAGAGCGCCGCGGACCGCTGGGAACTCCTTAAGCGGGACCTGGTCTTTCAAACCGTTCAGCTCTGCGACTCGATCCTCTTCCTCCGCGAAAGCCTCAGGGTCCAATCCGATCATGTCAAGGCGCTCTCCGACCACCTGAATATCGCCCGGAAAAAGGTCGCCGCCGGAACGGCCACGGAACTCGAAGTCCTCAACACCCAGGTCCGGGTGGTGGCGGCCCAAAATCAGGGCGTGGACCTCCAAAACATGATCGAAAAACAGACCCTCGGCTTGCGGCAGCTGATGAAGCTCGAGGACCACGCGCTGCTCGAGTTGATCGGCGAATTCCAATATCAGCCGGTGCCGCTCGACGCCGATGAGCTCATCCGGGTCGCCCTGCGGCAGCGGCCGGAGACACGGTCCATCCAGGATTTAATGAAATCGGCCAATATCGAGGTTCATCTCGCGAGCCTGACTCATCTGCCGGTCATTAGCGCTAACGTTCTTTTCGGCGCGAAAAACGGCTATATCCCCAATCTCGACACAGTCAAATTGAATTTTGTCGCTGGTGTCTCGGCGAGCGTTTCAGTCTTCGACGGACACCTCGGCCGGGCTCAGAAAGCGCAGGCGACGGCAAATCTCAAGACGATCGAGGACCGGAATCAGGCTCTCGAGGTGATGATCAAAACCGAGGTCCAGCAGGCCATCTCCGACGTCCGGGCGAGCGATCAGAAACTGAAGGCCGTCGAGGTCAACATCGAGCAGGCAAAAAAGGCCATGGCCTACGCCCGAGCCCGCTACGAGGCCGGCACGATTACCAACCTGGACCTGCTTGACACCGAAGACGCTTTAATGGAAGCCGAGTTCGCCAAGCTCCGAGCCCTTTATCAATTCGTCCTCAGCAAGCTGACGCTCCAAAGGGCGGTGGGGAACCCGATCGTTGGCGAATAACCGCCCGCCACGGCTCTCGCTTCCCCCTTCTCCTTTCCGAATGACCTCTCAGCCTTTACGAAAAGAGACGCCGACACGATCCGATTATTTTCAATCTGACTTGGCCCGGCCCCATCTGTAAACGATGCGGCGCAGGGTCATGTTCGATAGGGACCGCGCCTTTCCGATCGCCCTATCGCGCGCCCGAATTCCGAATCGGTCGTCTTTGCTCAACCTGTCTATGAATTTCCGGAAGTCACGACTCTGCGACCGGGCGATCCGTACGCTAGCCGATCCCGCCGCGACCCTAAAAGCGGCCAGTGCTTCGGGGACGATGTAGAGATCGCCCGCTAATAGCGCCCGGCTCCAGAAATCGAGGTCGAGGACATAGAAGCTCGTATCGTCGAACCGGCCGACTTTCCGGGCGACATCGGTCCTCATCAGTACCGCGCCCGGCTCGCCGATCCGGTTCGTCCCGGCGCGGACACAAGCCCGTACCGCCCGCCGGCCGTCGATGACGACCACCGTGTCCCCGCCCGCGTAATCCAGCCCGGCCGTGAGGGCGAACTGGTGGCCGAAGTTACGGGATAAGCTGATGACCTTGACGCGCGGATCGGCCGCGGCGAGATCCCGGAGGATGTCGAGCGTCCGGTCCTTGCTGCCGTCGTCGACGAAGACGAACTCGTGGTCGTAGCGGTCCGCGAGGGCCGAGGCGACGGCTTTGGTCCGCTGGTAGAACTCGGGGACGATCTTTTCCTCCGAGAACACGGGGACGACGATAGAGAGCATGGCCTTGGGACTCATGGCGACCTCCGGTCGGGAAAGCGATTTTTTCGGTCCGCGAGCACCGCCTATATTTACCTCAATGTCGTATCCAACGCCTCGATCTCGAAATAGGGAAGACCGTCCACGTTCCGCAGGCGGAAGAATTTCCGCTCCGGGAACCGCTTCCTCAGCGCCTCCTCCGCGCCGGGGACGTCGTGGACGATCAGGATCCGGTCGGAGAGATCGGGCCGCGCCCGCCGCCATTGGAACACCCAGCCGCCGATATCCTTGAACTCGGGGACGTTCTCCCAGACCTTGCGGAACCGGGGCGCGAGAACCACGGACTTTTGGGCTGCGTCTTGCCCCGCGACTTGCTCGATGCGGCCGTAAATGACTTTCTGGTTCTGAGCCTGCCGGTTCAGGGCGATGCCCTGCCAGAGGATGAACGTCCCGAGGCCCAGGGCCAGGGCCGCGGCCAGCATGGCGGCCGGCACGCGAAATGAAATCTTCCGTTGCCCGAGCCACTCCTTGAGATTAGCCAGGCCGTGGACGGCGAGGATCGTCAGCGGAACGGCGCATTCCGAATAGTGGATCGGCCCCACGATGTGGAGCCCTTGGTTGTTGTGGATGAGGGCCGCGCCCAGCACCGCGGCCACGCCGAGGGTGAGCAGGCGGGTGAAGCGGTCGGTCATGGCGCCCAGGGCGGCGAGGATCAGTCCCAACGGCCCGAGGAACCAGATGATGAGCATGAATAGATCGAAGCCGGCGTTCGCCCCGAACCGGTTCCAGATCGATCCCGACCCGATCGTGCCGCTCGATACCTCCGCGGACAAGCTGGCGGATTGGAGGAAATCGCCCGTCACGAGCCAATTGTGCAGCCCGAAGAGCAGGAGCGGGAAGGCGGCCCCGAGGAGGATCCCGTAAACGGTGACACGGCCGTAGCCCTTGCCCCGGACGCTGCGGAGAACGACGTCGAGGAAGAGGGGTAGCAGCAGGAACACGATCTCGACCGGCCGGCAGAAGAACCCAAAGCCCGCCGCCAATCCGACCAGGAACCACGCGCCCCAAGTCTGTTTCTTCTCGGCCTTGACGAAAAAGAGCAAGGTCAGGGCGAGGAGGGCCCGGGAGAGGAGATGGGTGTGGGTCGTCGCCGAGAGGGTGAAGGCCATCGGCGAGAATAAAAAGAAGACAAAGGCCGCGATCTCGTAGCCCATCGAGAGGCGAAGCCCCATGAGCAGAGTGAGACAGAGTGCGGCCACGGCCGCCGCCAAGATCTTCCGAGTGAATTACTATGTTTCGTGCTACAATAAATCCAGAAGTCCGAGAGTTCTCGGCGCCCGTCGGAAGGGGTCTTTCCCGCCGGGTTGCCTTTGGGGAGGGCACACATGAAACACACGAAAATCGCGGCTTTGGCGATGGCCGGCCTGATGCTTGCGTCCTGCGGCGTCAATCTTATTCCTTCGAAGGACGATTGGTACGCGAAGCACTACTACATCATGCAGGACTACGAGTGGCAGATCTACAAGGCGATCGGGCCTACGGCCCGGCTCGAGTTCCAGAAGACCTTCTGGACCGTCCGCTCGGCCTATGCCAAGGACGAGTTCGACAAGCGGGT
>CABEBD010000068.1_pt1 | contig 41662 bp, 25 predicted proteins | sample 3132501 | NCBI WGS metagenome assembly CABEBD01 (sample SAMEA5534344, study PRJEB31848) | metagenome | biome: tundra; feature: field; material: soil | place: USA | collected 2013-05 | depth 0.45 m | reverse complement strand
CTGCCTCCCCTTCTCGGGCGGGGCATGAAACCCCGCCCTTGCTTCCGCCAGCGGGCTGGGATACAATTCTTCTCAGACGGAAGCTTCGAATCTTCGGGCTTGAACGTTCGAACAAAGGAAAATGACCATGAAAACGGTGAAGGAAATCCTCGATTCCAAGGGAAAGTCCGTTTGGTCGATTTCGCCCAAGGCCAAGGTCTTCGACGCCCTGAAGCTCATGGGCGAGAAGGAGATCGGCGCGCTCATGGTCATGGACGAGAAAGGCGAAGTCCACGGGATCATTTCCGAGCGCGACTACGCCCGCAAGATCATCCTCGTCGGCAAAAGCTCGATGGAAACCCCGGTCGGCGAAATCATGACCCCCGTCGAAAAGATGTACCATATCAAGCCGGACAGCACGGTCGAGGAATGCATGGTTCTCATGACCGGCAAGCACGTCCGCCACCTGCCCGTCTGCGAAAAGAACAAGTTCGTGGGGCTGATCTCGATCGGCGACGTCATCAAGTCGATCATCACCGAGAAAGAAGACCTGATCGAGCAGCTCAGCAACTACATCGCCGGCAAATACATGTAACCGGGACCGGCCCGGCCGCCCCCCGGCTCAACGCGGCCCGGGAACACAGGATCTCGATCATCGCCTATTCCCCGCTCGAATCCCCTACTCCCAGCGAAATATTTTTGCCGCAACGGCGGAGCCGATGAGGAACACGCCCGCGAGGAAGAGGACGTCGCCGAGATGGCCGCCCCAGCCGTCGCCCTTCCAGAGGGCGCGGAGCAGGTTCACGACCGGCGTCAACGGCAAGAACCGGGAGATATTTCGAACGCTTTGCGGAAGAACTTCCGTGGGAATCGAAGCCCCGGAGAGAAAGATCATCGGATAGTAAAGCACCATGGCCACGACCTGGGCCGACCGGGCCGTGGGCATGACCGCGGCCAAGACGAAGCCCAGAGCGAAAAAGCTCAGGCAGGAGAGGACGAAGCCGGCGAGGACGCTCAGGGCGTGGCCCGGCATTTTGAGGTGATAGACGAGGACGCCGGCCGCGATCAGGATCACCATCCCGATCAGGGTCATCAGGAAGATCGGAATCACCTGGCCGCCCAAAACGGCCAGCGGCCGAAGCGGCGTGGCCCGATAGCGCCGGAGGACCCCCCTCTCGCGGCTGTCGGCCATGTGGATGGATAGGGACATGATGGAACTCGTGGCAACGATCATGGCCGCGTAGGCGGGGACCATGGCGTCCACGAAGCCTTGCCCGGCGAAAAACGGGGTCGGGGCGTTGCCGTAGATCGACCCGAAGAGGAAGAGCATCATCACCGGAAAGATCAGGGTGAAGAACGCCGCCATGGGCTCGCGCAGGAGAAGCTTCAGCTCGATGAAGGTCAGGTTCCAGAAGCCGCGCATGTCGTCCCCCTTCCTCAGTCCCGCATCGCCCGGCCGGTCAGGGTGAGGAAGACGTCCTCGAGCGTCGCCTGCTCGGTCCGGAGGTCCCGGAACTTGACCCGGGACGAGCTCAGATGATTCATTACGTCCACGACCAGCCGGTCGTCCGTGCCGTAGACGATCAGGCGTTCTCCGATCCGCTCCACGCGCTGCACGCCGGGGAGCTTCTGAAGCGCCTCGAGAGGAAGCTCCTTGTCCACGGTAAAGACCACTCGGTGTTCGGCCCCCAGGCCGCGGATCAAATTCTCGGGTGTGTCCAAGGCGATGATCCTGCCGTGATCGAGGATCGCCACCCGGTCGCAGAGACGCTCGGCCTCCTCCATGAAATGCGTGGTCAGGACGATCGTCTTGCCGTCGTCCCTCACCCCGCGGACGAGGTCCCATATGGCCCGCCGGGCCTGCGGGTCGAGCCCGGTGCTCAGCTCGTCGAAAAAGACGAGCTGCGGGTCGTTGATCAGGGCCAGGGCGATGAAGAGGCGCTGCTTCTGGCCGCCGGACAGCTTGGCGAACGGCGCGCGCCGCTTCTCCTCGAGCCCCAGTCGCCGGAGCAAGGGTTCCCAGGCGATGGGCTTCCCATAGAACGAGGCGAAGAGGTCCAGGACTTCCCAGACCCGGATGCGGCTCTGCAACTGGCTTTCCTGGAGCTGGACGCCGACTTTTTCCCGGAAGGCATGGCCGTTCCGGTGCGGGTCAAGGCCCAGCGCCCGGATCTCGCCGCCGTCCGGCGTCCGGAGCCCTTCGACGCATTCGATCGTGGTCGTCTTCCCCGCGCCGTTGGGGCCGACCATCCCGAAGATCTCGTTCGGCCGGACGTCGAAGTCGACGCCGTCCACGGCCTTGATGTCGCCGTAGGCTTTCCGGAGGTTCTTGACGTGAATGACGGGTTCGGGATTCATCGCGCGGGGTCCTTTGGCTTCAGCCCGGAAATCTAACAGAGAGCGGGATTAAGGTCAACTGGTTGCGCGCCATTTCGGCATTAGGGTCGCCCCCGGCCCTCAGGGGGAACCAGTCCCGTCGGTTCCCCCCATCGACTTCGCGATGGGGCCCCCCCTCCGCTATGAGGGCCTTGGGGCGACCCCAACGCCGTATGGAAGGAATACGGGAAGTGCCCCGCTCAGGATCGCATTGACAGCCCGTTCCGACCTCCGATATAAAAGGAACGTCCGTCATCGGGAGAATAGTAATCATGCAAAAATCGAAGACGTTCGGCTTCATGATTATCATCGCCGTCGTGGCTGTGCTCACCGCGGCCCAGACCACGGCTCCTGCGGCGCCATCAACAGGAGCCGCCGTACCGCCCAACGCCCCGGCCCAGATCGATATCGCGGGCGGCAAGATCGTCGTCCGCTACGCCGGCCGCACGATCTTCGAAGGCTCGGTCGAGAACGGGAACGAAGCTTTCCAGTCGCAGATCAACGTCTACCGCAGCGGCGAGCGCGTCGAGCAGGTCCTGCTCCTGACATCTTCGGCCCAGCGACAGCGGATGAAGCTCGCCGGGACCGTGGCCGGAAGCGGCCAAGCGTTCCCCTGCGAGATCGACCGCCCCAACCGCGGACCGCTCCTCGTGCGGCACGCGTCGGGCCTGAGCCGAAGCCTTCGCAACCGGGCCGTCTATGACCGCGGCGCGGACTGGGCGCTTTCGGTCGACTTCGGTCCCCGGGCGGTCGTCCGCCCCGCCGATCCGGCGAAGAGCGACGCCCGGACATTCACCCTGGAGTGCGAGGGCAACGAGATCGTCCTCCGCTTCCGGCCGCGCTATTACCAGAAGCACCGCGGGCTGTCCTTTTTCGAACCCTGGACCTATCGGGTCTGGCCGAAATCCGTGGCCGGCTGGATCTCTTGGTTCGCCTTCTTCGACCGGGTCACGGAAAAAGACATCGTCGAGACGGCCGACGCCTTCTCGGCGGCCATGGGCCCCTACGGCTACGACATCCTTCAAATCGACGACGGCTACCAGTCGGGGAAGGGCGCACCGAAGCTCTGGCTCAATCCCAACGCCAAGTTCCCGAGCGGCCTCAAATACCTCGCCGACTACATCAAATCGAAGGGCCTCGTGCCGGGCTTATGGACGGGCGCGAGCTTTTCCGACGGCGACGAGACCGTCACCCATCCGGAGTGGTTCGTCCGGGACGCGGACGGCACGCCGTCCCGCGGAAACTGGATCGACCACATCGTGGACGCCTCCAACCCGGCCGCGCTCGCGGCGCTGATCACGCCGCTCTATAAAGGCCTGCGCGCCCAAGGCTGGGAATATTTCAAGGTGGACGCCCTCCGCCATCTCCGCTACGAGGGTTACAACGCCCACCTCGATTATTTCGAAAAAAACAAGACCGACCTCGTCGCGGCCTACCGCCGCTATGCGCAGGCCATCCGCGAAGCCATCGGCCGGGACGCGTTCATGCTCGGCTGCTGGGGTATCCGGCCCGAGCTCGCTGGAATCATCGACGGCTGCCGGATCGGCGACGACGGGTTTGCCTACGCCGGCCTCTCGCAATACAATTCGTTCAACAACGTCGTCTGGCGCAACGACCCCGACCACATCGAGCTCAACGACGACCGCTACCGCTCGACGCTTGTCACGTCCCTCACCGGATCGATCCTGCTCCTGACCGACAAACCCGAAATGTACCGCCAAGGCGATCTCGAGCCGGCCCGGCGCACGGCCCCCGTCCTCTTCACGCTCCCCGGCCAGATTTACGACGTCGACCCGTCGCGGTCGGATGCGCTCGGCCGGGTGGACACCGAAGTGAGTGGCTCGGGTCCGCGGCCCTTCGACGCAGGCTACACTCCCGCCTGCCGCCTCTATCTCCTCGAAATCGAGCGGTCGTTCGGATCCTGGGCCGTCCTTGGCCGCACGGACGGCGATCCCGCCGAATCCATCTCCTTCGCCGACCTCGGCCTCGACCCGCAGGCCGAATATCTCGTCTTCGAATTCTGGACGAAAAAGCTCGTCGGCTCGTTCACGGGCGGATTCGCGGCGGGAACTATCGACCCCCGCTTCCGCTCGCAGGCCTTCTGCATCCGGAAACGGGAGGCGCGGCCGCAGCTCCTGGCCACGAGCCGCCACGTGACCTGCGGCGGCGTGGATTTGACCGATCTCCGCTGGGAGGACGGCCGCCTCGGCGGCAAGAGCCGGCTCGTGGCCGGAGATCCGTACGTGATCTATCTGACCCAGCCCCTGGGCACGGCGTTCGCCGGCCTGGACTGCCGCGGCGCCACCGTCCAGAGGACCGAGAAAGACGGTTTCCTCGTCCGGGTGACGCTCCTCGCGGACAAGAGCGGCGCCGTCGAATGGACGGCCCGCTATCATTGAATTTCGGCGGTTCATTCGATTTGACATCCCCGCGCCCGCTCCGCTATAAAGGACACGTGCGCTTTCCGCCGACGGAACCCAACCCCCCATCCTCGAGGAGGTCCCCGCATGTTTAAAGGCCACCCGAAAGGTCTGTTCATCGCCTTCTTCGCCAATATGGGCGAGCGCTTCGGCTTCTACACGATGGTCAGCATCTTCGTCCTCTTCCTCCAGGCCAAGTACGGCTTCACCGCCGCCCAGGCGAGCTTCACCTACAGCACGTTCATGTTCTGCGTCTATTTCTTCCCCCTCCTCGGCGGGATCCTGGCCGACAAGGTCCTCGGCTACGGGAAGACGATCAGCATCGGCCTGATCGTCATGTTCCTGGGCTACGTCCTTCTGGCCATCCCCACGGTTCTGGATTCGGGCTTCCCCCTGATCATCGCCGCCCTGGCCGTGATCGCCATCGGCACCGGCCTCTTCAAGGGGAACCTCCAGGCGCTTGTCGGCAACCTCTACGACGACCCGAAATACAGCGCCCTCCGCGACCGGGCGTTTAGCGTGTTCTACATGGGGATTAACATCGGGGCCATGTTCGCCCCGAGCGCCTCTGAATTCGTCAGCAACGCGGTGCTCAAGGCGGTGAACTTCACCTACGACGCCCGCATCCCCGCCTTAGCCAACGAATTCCTGAAGGGCAAGATGGCCGACGTCGCGGGGTACCTCTCGCTCGCCCAGACTCAAAATCCGGCGGTCACGGCCGACACCCTGAAGGGCTTTTCGGAGTCGTACATCAACGCCCTCAGCAAGTCCTACCACTTCGGCTTCGGCGTGGCCTGCCTCAGCCTCATCATCTCGATGGCGATCTTCTGGGGCTTCCGCAAGTATTATAAACACGCCGACCTGACCGAGAAGCAAAAGGCCAAGGACTCGACCCTCAAGGCCCGGATGGTCGAACTCACGCCCCAGCAGACCAAGGAACGGTTCGTGGCCCTCGGCCTCGTCTTCCTTGTCGTGATCTTCTTCTGGATGTCGTTCCACCAGAGCGCCGTGACCATGACCTACTTCGCCCGCGACTACACGGTTCCGAGCGTCGGCAAGCTGACGAATCTCTGGTTCGACCTGACCGGGCTGCTCCCGATCTTCCTGGCCGTGATCGGCCTCGTTTTCCTCGTGCGCAAAGGCGCGAAATCCGTCACCCGGCTCGCCGGCGGCGCCGCGTTCGTCGTCTTCGGGGCCCTGGCTTACCTGCGCTTCCAGGGCTATGACGTCCTCAACCCCTTCCAGCCGCAGAGGTTCCAACACTTCAACCCTTTCTTTATCGTCGCCCTGACGCCGCTCCTCATCGGGATCTTCGCCTGGCTCAACACGAAGGGCAAGGAGCCCTCGGCGCCGCGGAAGATCAGCATCGGAATGCTGATCACCGCCCTGTCCTTCGCCATCCTGGCCATCGGCTCGATCGGCCTGCCCAGCCCGAAGGCCCTCGGCGGGCTCGTCGCCCCGGCCGCCTCCCAGGTCTCGGTCTACTGGCTGATCTCGACCTACTTCATGCTGACCGTCGCCGAGCTCTTCCTGAGCCCCATCGGAATCTCGCTCGTCTCGCGCGTCGCCCCGCCCAAGTACAAGGGCCTGATGCAGGGCGGCTGGTTCGCCGCCACGGCCATCGGCCTCAACCTCGTCGGCGTGACGGGCGGCCTCTGGATGAAGGTCCCGCTGACAACGCTGTGGCTCATCTTTGTCGTCTGCTGCGTCCTGTCGTTGCTGTTCATGCTGACCATCATGAAGAAACTGGAGCGGGTGTCTCAGGGATAGCCGTCCGGCGGACCTTTCGGGACCCGGATCCCTGTTCTACGAAAAGGGTCAGGTGGCGAATTTTTCGGGTCAATCCCGCGTATTCCTATAGCCTCTATCTATTTTCAACGGCTTGACTTCCGGGCCGTTCTTCTCTATATTTCCCTCTTTTTAACAGCAGAATTTATCGGCCTGCGGTCAAGGGACGAGCCTTCGCGGCGGAAGTGGACCCCCGGGCAAAGCCCGGGGCCCCGGCCGCCGTGGACTCGGGCCGTTGATCTGCGCCGCGGTCGAAGGAGTTGTGCATGGGACTGAACCGACGCCGCTTTCTACGTTGGGGCTTGGGGGCCGCCGCCGCAACACCGTTCGGCGCGAAGCTCCTGGCCCAGAACGCGACCCCCAAGCCCGCTTCCCCGGCCGAAGCGTCCGCCTCCGCCGTCGAACATGTCGGCTGCCTCGCGGACACGACGCTCTGCATCGGCTGCCGGAAGTGCGAGGAGGCCTGCAACCGGAGAAACAAGCTCCCCCGCCCCGAAGTTCCGTTCACGGACCGGACGGTCTTCCGCCAAGAGCGGAGGCCCGTCGACAAGGCCTTCACCGTCGTCAACGAATACGCAGGCGCGCCTTCACCGGACCAGGCGGCGACGAAACAGACCTACGCCAAGGTCCAGTGCCTCCACTGCCTGACGCCATCCTGCGTCTCGGCTTGCATTGTCGGAGCGATGGTCAAGGCGCCCGACGGCGCGGTCGTCTATAACCCGAAGATCTGCCTCGGCTGCCGCTACTGCATGGTCGCCTGCCCATTCCAGATCCCGGCTTTCGAATACGACGTCACCCTGGACCCCCGGATCCGCAAGTGCGAGTTCTGCGCGAGCTTCGCCAACGGCACGGGCGCCGACCCGGCCTGCGCGGCGGCCTGCCCCACCGAGGCGCTGGTCTTCGGCAAGCGGGCCGCCCTGCTGGCCCTGGCCAAGGACCGCATCGAGAAGCGCCCTGACCGTTACGTCAACCGCATCTACGGCGAAAACGAGGTCGGCGGGACGTCCTGGCTCTATCTCACCGGACGGACCGGGACGGAGATCGGGCTGATCGATCTCCCGTCCTCGGCCCCGGCGAAGCGGACCGAATCCATCCAGCACGGCATCTTCAAATACGGCATTATCCCCATCACGGTCTTCGGGGCGCTGGGCGCGGTCATGTGGTTCAACCAGCGCAAGGCGGACGCGAACGCGAAATCCGCCGGCCCGAACAAGGATGCGAAGAAGGACGGCGCCCATGAGTGACATCCGGCCCCAACCCCTCAAGACCCGATACTTCACCCCCGGGGCCCTCATCCTGACGGCTGTCGCCTCGGTCGGCCTGGCCTTCGGCCTCGGCCGGCTGTTCAACGGCCTCGGGGCCATCACCAACCTCGATAATTTCTATCCCTGGGGGATCTGGATCGCGATCGACGTGGCCTGTGGCGTGGCCTTGGCCGCGGGCGGGTTCACGACGGCCGCGCTCGTCGATATCTTCGGCGGTAAGCAGTTCCATCCGCTCCTCCGGCCCGCCATCCTGACCGCCTGGCTCGGCTACTTCATGGTGGCCATCGGCTTGCTCTTCGACCTCGGCCGCTACTGGAACGTCTGGCGCCCGATCTTCAACTGGCAGGGCAACTCCGCCCTATTCGAGGTGGGGATGTGCGTCATGGTCTACCTCGCCGTCCTGACCGTCGAGATGTCTCCCTCGCTCCTCGAAGGGCTCAAGAGCAGGATGTCCCAGGACGGCCGGTTCCCGAAGCTCCTCCGCAAGCTCGAAAAGCCGGTCAACCTTGTCCACTCCTGGGTCAAGGTCATTCTGCCCATCTTCATCGTGGCCGGCGTCGTGCTGTCCTGCATGCACCAGTCCTCGCTCGGCACGCTGATGGTCATCGCCCCGACCAAGATCAGCACCCTGTGGTACACGCCCTTCCTCCCGCTGCTGTTCCTCCTGTCGGCGATGATGGTCGGCCTGCCGATGGTCATTGTCGAATCGATCGCCTCCAGCAAAAGCTTCGGCCGCCAACCGGAGATCGACGTCCTCGGGCCCCTCGCTCGGATCATCCCCTGGATCATCGGCGCCTATGCCGTTTTCAAGTTCGGCGACCTCATCCTTCGCTGGGGCCAGCTCCGATTCACCGAACATCCCGAGGCCACGGTTGCCTGGGCGGTGGAGATCGTCTTCGGCATCCTCACCCCGCTCGTTCTCTTCTCCATGAAGGCCGTGCGCCGGTCGGCCGGGTGGCTTTTGACCGCCGCCCTGCTCGTGGTCTTCGGCGTCGTTCTCAACCGGGTCAACGTCTACGTCGTCGGCTACTTCCCGCCGTTCGCCCCCAAGCGGTATTTCCCCGCGGTCGGGGAACTGGCCCTCACCATCGGCCTGGCCTGCGTCCTCATGCTCCTCTACCGGTTCTTCGCCGTCTATTTCCCGATCGTCTCGAGCGAGCCGCGCTCGGCGGCAGCGCGGGCCTTCCTTACCCATCCGGAGCCGCAGCACGCCGTCCGTCCCGTGTGGGCCTGGGCCTTCCGGGCCACGGCCGCCGCGTTCCTCCTGGGCTTCGTTGTGCTCTATTCGCTCGTCCACGCCCAGGCCATCCAGCAGTCCGTGACCGCCGCGCGCAACATCCAGGTCGTCAGCGGCTCGAAAAAGCCAACGATCGACACCTCGACTTTCAAGCACGCCGAGCGCCCGGACGCCTATCGCAACCTCTATGTGCTCAACAGTCCCATCCTCAACGCCAAGATCGACTATTACGAGCCGGTCAAGTTCACCCATCGCACCCACGACGTCAACAGCGGGAGCAACTGCGCGGTCTGCCACCACCGGTTCGCCGACGGACCGGAGGACCGGGTCGGGCAGGACATGGCCAAGATGCACGAGGACATCGAGGTCCGGATCGCGGGGGCGTCCTGCCTCTCCTGCCACCCCGACCTCACCGAGAAGAAATTCCAGAAGTGCTCGCAGTGCCACTCCGCTTCGAATGAGTCCGATTACCCGGCCCGCATCGGGCTCAAGGGCGCCTACCACCGCCAGTGCATCGGCTGCCACCAGAACCAGCCGGCGACGGCCAAGGCCCCGACCGACTGCGCCTCCTGCCACCATCCGCTCGTCCCCGAACACAAGACCCTGTTGAACCTGGAGACGTTCCTGACCCGTTCGGACGTCACGCCCAAGTGCCTGCAGTGCCACGAGAAGACAGGCCAGGACATCCTGAGGACGGCCCACTGGAACTGGCAGGGCCGCACGCCCGAAATCCCGGGCCGCGAGCACCGGGCCAATATCGGCCTGCGCAACACCATCGACAACTACGACATCAGCCTGGCGGCCAACCCCAAGCTGACCTCGCTCTTCCACATCGGTGACGGCCTGGCCGGCAGCGACCAGCGCGACCCGAAGAAGATCGACTGCCTGGTCTGCCACGACACGACCTCGGCCTACCGCCGCGACCCGAACCCCGGGACCGAGGACTGGCGGGGCCTGGCCGAAAAGGTCGGCCGTCCGTCGCGATTCAACTGCGGCGGCTGCCATTTCTACGCCGGCGGCGGGCCGGGGATCCGGAACGGCGACCTGTCGCCCGCCCTCGTGAGCCCCTCCCCCGACCTCGACTACCACATGGGCAAAGTCGACATGCGCTGCCAGGACTGCCACATCACCAATCACCACCAGATCGCCGGCCTGTCGTTCAACGCCCCCGTGGTCGAGGAGCGCGCGGGCTGCGAATCCTGCCACGGCGACCAGCCCCACGGCATCGCCGGCGTCATCAGCCGCCACCTCGACAACCACGTCAAGACCATCGCCTGCGAGACCTGCCACATTCCCCAGTTCGCCAAGCAGCAGGCCACCCAGCTCTCGATCGATTTCTCCAAGGCCGGCCAGGACCGCCCGGCCGAGCCGCTCCAGTTCGACCGCCCCGGCTACGACAAGCGCTACGGCGAGCAGACCTGGGGGAAGAACGTCGTTCCGGAATATCGCTGGTTCGACGGCAACCGCCAGACCACCCTGCTCGGCGACAAGATCGATCCCCGCAAGCCGGTCGTCCTCAACGCCCCCCTGGGCGACAAGCACAACGCCCGCGCCCGGATCTTTCCGTTCAAGATCCACCGGGCCGTGCAGCCCTACGATACGGAGAAGAACATCCTGGCCGCCGTCCAGTTCGAGGACGGGCTCTGGAAGGACTACGATTGGCCCAAGGCGATCGACCTAGGAATGAAGGCCGTGGGCTCGTCGTTCTCCGGGAAATACGGCTTCGTCAAGACCGAGATGTATACCCCGATCCACCATGAAGTCGTGCCGGCGAAGAAATCTCTGGGCTGCGCGGACTGCCATGCGCCCCAGAACATCAGCTGTGCCCGCTGCCACAGCAACGCCGCGGGGATGAACCAGCCGGAACACACCCGCCGCGTCTATCCGTCGGTCCAGAACCGGTTCGACTTCAAGGCGCTCGGCTACGAGGGCGATCCGGCCGTCACCGGCGGCCGGTTCTACATGTACCTCAAGCGGGGCCTTCCGCCGCGCTGATCTCCGGCGCGGCGCGAGCCCCGGTCGCTCGAAGCGGCGGGGACCCTTCGAAGATGGGTGAGCCGCAAGAGCGACTGGGGCGGGAGCCGCGCCGGAGATCAGCGCGACAGGCGGGTCCGGCTCGGGCTAGAAGGGAGGAAGATCCATGGGCGAAGACCCGGAATTCCGAGGTTTTTCGAAGCAGACGGTCGCGTTCTTCCGCCATCTGAAAAAGAACAACGACCGGGCTTGGTTCGAAGCGCACCGGGACGTCTACGAGGCCGAAGTCATGGCCCCGGCCCGGGCGTTCATCACGGCCATAGGCGCCCGGCTCAAGACCGTCACTCCCAAGATCATCGCCATTCCCAAGGTCAACAAGTCCATCTTCCGTATCCACCGGGACGCGCGCTTCAGCCTCGACCCCTCGCCTTACAAGACGAACCTGGGCCTCTATTTCTGGGAGGGCGAGGGCGGACGGATGGAAGGATCGGGGTTCTATTTCCACCTCGAGCCGCCGGACCTCATGGTCGGGGGCGGCATGTATATGTTCTCGGACAAGAAACTTCTCCGCTACCGAAAAGCCGTCGTGGACAAGAAGCTCGGCGCGGAGCTTGCCGCGATCGTCCGCGAGATGGCGAAGGTCCCCGGGCTCGCGCTCGGAGGGCAACACTACAAGCGAGTTCCGGCCGGCTTCGATCCCGGACATCCGAACGCGCCTCTCCTCCTCCACAACGGACTCTATGCGGGCATGGAGACGGCGATTCCGGAGGAGTTCTATTCGCCCCGCCTCGTGGAATACTGCTTCGAGCGGTACAGGCCCATGGTGCCGCTCCACAAGTGGCTGGTCAAAGCGGTTGGCTGATTTCCGCGGGCGCCGCGGGCTGAGTTCCCGCTTTCCTCAGGTAAATATCGACGTCCAGGAATTCCCGGCGCATGGTTTTCAGGAGGTCATAGGACGCGTCGAGATACGCCTGGAACTCGGCGTAGGCGATCAGGTTTTTCAGATTGTGGGCGGCCTTCCCCCGCTCCACTAGAATCATCTTCACTTTGTAACGCTCGCATTCCCGCCGGATGTCGGCCGGCAAGACCTGGCCGCTCCGCGTCCGGGCCATGGACACGTCCACGAGGCCCGGCGGGCACGGGCGCTGGGCATAAAAATTGGCGAACGGCGTTTCGCCGAAGACATAATCCCCGGGGGCGGTCCGCGACCTGACAAACTCCACGACATCCCGGGTGTCCCGGTCGTAGGCCCGGAGCTTCGCAATATTGAAGGTCGGCCCGAGGCAGAGCAGGACGAGGATCGCCGCCGTACCGACCGCCAGGATCTTGCCGGCGCCCTTTTTCATGGCCGCCAGGCCGGCCACCCCGTCTCCGAAGAAAAACGCCAGCGGGATCAGGGCGATGACGACATAGCGCAGGTAGAACGTGACCGGCATGAGCATCTGGGCCAGGACGGCAAGAGTCGTCAGAAAGAGGAGCATTCGTTTCCGATCGCGGAAAACGGGCCGGAAGAACATCCCGGCGACGGCCACGGGAATGAGCCCGTAGTTGTGGTTCCCCAGAAATTCGAAGAGGCGCTCCTTCCAGAGCTGGAGGAGGTCCGCAAAGGCAAATTTGGCCTTGGCCGCGTGGATCCCGAACGTCGCGTGGAACGTGCCCGGGACCAAAAGGAGCATCAGGCCGAACACGATTCCGAACGTCGCGAGGAAGCCCGCCGCGGCGAGGAGCACCCGCCGGAGCGCGGCCCGGAACGGCTCCTTCTTTGTAAGCCAAAGCGCGGCGACATAGAGTCCATAGCCTACGAGGAGCAGGACCGCGTTGAGCTTGGCCAAGGCGGCGAGCCCGGCGAAGACGCCGAAGAGAAAGATCGGCCATCCCCGGCCGCCGGGTTTCTCTTTGCCCGCAGCATCGGCCGCGAGGGCGAAATAGAACGCCGCGGCCGCGAAAAAAAGCATCGCGCAGTCAGGCATGAACGACCTGCCCAGAAAATAGACGTGCTTCGAGAAGAAGAAGACCCCTCCGGAGGCGAGGGCGGCGAGCCGATCAAATTTGAAGAACTTCCGGGCCGCGCCGTAAATGAAAAAGGCCGCGCCCAGGACGAAGAAGTACGACAGGGCCCGGGCCCACCAGACCGACGGACCGAAAATCTTGAACAGAGCGGCGACGAGATAGAAGCTGAGGGGGGTCTGGACGACCAGGAAATCAGCGTATGGAACCTCGCCGAGGCTGACCCGCCACGCGCCGTAGAGATACGTCTCCTCATCGTTGTTCATCAGGTAGCCGTCGAGGTTGTAATACCCCATGAACAGGGCGAGGGCGACGAGGCCGAGGGCCAAATAAGCGGTCCAGCGATGGTCCAGGCGGCGCGTCGCGGGCATGGGCTGAATATATCGGCCGCCATCCCGTTAGTCAAGCCGACGAATCGCGCTATCTTGCTTTCCGCCCCGAAATCAGGGACGATAGGCAGGTAAAAAAGCGACCGAAAAAACGGCGAAAACTGAGGAAAAACTGAAATCATGTGCGGAATCGCGGGTTTCAATTGGCGCGACGAAGCCAAAGCCCAAGCCATGGCCGCCGCCCTTCGCCACCGCGGCCCGGACCAGTCGGGCGTCCGCGCGGACGACGCCGTTTCCCTGGCCCACGCGCGCCTCGCGATCATCGACCTCTCCGAGAAGGGCCGCCAGCCCATGCCCAACGAGGACGGGAGCCTGTGGCTTGTCGTCAACGGCGAGATCTACAACTTCCGCGAGCTTCGGAAGGAGCTCGGTGGAAAGCACGCCTTCTCCTCGGCGGCCGACACCGAGGTGATCCTCCACGCCTACGAGGAATGGGGCCTCGACGCGCTCCGGCGATTCAACGGCATGTGGGCTTTCTGCCTCTACGATCGGAAGGCCCAACAACTCATTCTCTCCCGCGACCGGGTGGGTAAGAAGCCGCTTTACTATTTCCATGACGGGGTGCGCTTCATTTTTGGGAGTGAGCTGAAAGCCATCGTCCTGGCGCACGATGTCGAACGCCGGATGTCCAAAGACGCGCTCGACTTCTATTTTTCCCTGGGCTACATCCCCAGCCCCTGGTCGATCTACGAGGACATCTTCAAGGTCGAGCCGCGCCAGGTCCTCGTCTATGACCTGAAAACCCGCACCCTGGCCAAGGACACCTACTTCGAGATTCCCGCCTACAAGCCCGCGCGCCGCCGGGCGCGCCTCGTCGACGAGGGCCGCGCGCTCCTCCGCGACGCGGTCCGGCTCCGCCTCACGGCCGACGTCCCCGTGGGCGCGTTCCTCTCGGGCGGGCTCGACAGCTCGGCCGTCGTGGCGGCCATGGCCGAAGCGACCGACCCGGCGAACCTCCACACGTTCTCGATCGGCTTCGAGGGCGATTACGACGAGACGGCCTTCATGGAAATCGTCCAGGAGGCCTTCCGCACCCGGCACCATCACCGCTATTTCACCGAGGCGGATTTCGAGCGGACGTTCGACGCTTACGCCCGTTTCTACGACGAGCCGTTCGACGATGCGGCCTGCTTCCCGACGCTCGACCTCTCCGAACTCGCCCGGAGGGACGTAACCGTCAGTCTCAGCGGCGACGGGGGGGACGAGATCTTCGGCGGCTATAAGATGCACCGGCGGGCGGCCCGGCATGCGACCATCCGCAAGATTCCGGCGTTCCTCCGTCGCGGCCTCCATCGGCTGCTCTGCCGCGCGCGCCCGGAAACGGCGGCCGGCAAGCTCGCCGAAACCCTCCGGCTCAGCCTCCTTCCCGCTGAGGAATTCTACGTGGAGATGGGCGGCCGCCGCGTCCCCAAGCCGGCGGTCTATCGGGACTGGTCGGTCCGCAATATGAAGGCGGCGCTCGCCAAGGCGGACGGCGACCTGCGGCAGGCCGTCATCGCCTACGACCTCTATTTCCACACGCTGCCCGATTTCTTCCTCGTCAAGGTGGATCGGGCGTCGATGGCCCATGCCCTCGAGGTCCGTTGCCCGTTCCTCGATGTCCGCTTTCTCGAATTCGCCGCCCGTATTCCGGCTCGTTGGAAAGCCGGCCGCAAACGGAGCAAGATCCTGCTCCGCCGTATGATCAAGGGCTGGGTCCCGGACGCGATCGTTTCCCGCCCGAAAAAGGGATTCACCCCGCCGGTGTTGGAGTGGACGAGGGCCGAAAAATACCGAACGCTGGTCCGCGCGGAGGTCGAGGAGGCGCGACGCAGCCGGACGCTCGGCCCGATGTGGATCGATTTCTACGAGACCGAGGTCCTGCCCAAGGACGACGCCCTCAGCCGGTCGATGCACCTCCGGATGCTCGCCTTCGGACAGTGGCGGAAGACCTGGCTCAAATCCTGATCGGCTGCATCTCGCCCTCGCGGCGAAAAGGAATTTCTTATCCCTCGCTCGCTCTCCCACTTCCTGGATTGATTTCATCGAGGTCTTGGATTATCGTCATGGCGGAAAGATTCGCAGGGAGGGTATCATGCCGGTCCGGATTTCGCTCCGTCTCGTCGCCGTCGTTCTTGCGCTCGCGGCCGCAGGTCTGGCCGCCTCCGTGATCCAGGTTGGGTTCGCGGACGCCGCCGAGCGGGCGGCCTGGGAGGAGTTTCTCCGCACGGCCCGGATTACGGACTCCGTCCAATTGGGCGGACCCGAGGCAACGACGTCTCCCTGGAAGCTGACCCTGTCCAAGGGAGACGTCACCCGCTTCGGGCTTTGGAAGGACATCGACATCGAGCAAGGCGGGCCGGACCGCTGGCGCTTTGAGGTCGCCGCCTACCGGTTGGACGTCCTCCTGGGACTGGGCATGGTCCCCCCCACCGTGGAACGGGCGTTCCAAGGACGGTGGGGATCGCTCCAGCTCTGGATGGGAGAAACCGAGAGCCTCAAGGCACGGATGGCGCGGGGGGTCGATATCCGCGAAGACAGGCGCGAGGACTGGAACCGCAAGTCCTATCTGGAACGGGCCTTCGACTCCCTGATCGCCAACGACGACCGCAACGTCGGCAACGTCCTGATCGGGACCGACGAGAGCATGATCCTGATCGACCATTCTCGCACGTTCCGGACGGAAGAGCCGTTCGCGAAGATGCTCGTTTACGGCGCCTCGGGCCTGAGGCGGGCCGCGGACGGAACTCCCTACCCTTTCCTGAAACTGCCCCGGGCCTTCGTCGAGAAGCTCCGGGCCCTGGAGGCCAAGTCCGTCAGGGAAGCGGTCAAAGGCCGCCTGACGGGACGCGAGATCCAGGTCCTCCTCGCCCGGCGCGACCTCGTTCTCAAGGAGATCGATTCGCTCATCCGCGAGCGGGGCGAAGCCGAAGTGCTCTACTGAGCCGGCGGAGGATCGGGCGGCGACGGAGCCTTCGTGACGTCGTCTTCGGAAACCATGGTCGATTCGCCGGCTTCAGTCCGTGTGGAAGACCTCTTCCATATCGACCCACCAGTCGCCCTCGGCCCGGGTCGGAAGCGGGTCCTGGATCGGCTTCATGATGGCCCACCACTCCTGCGTCTTGGGGTCGGCGGCCATCTTGGCCATGTCCGTTCCGAAATCCGTACCGTGGTATTCGAAATAGGCGAGCAGCAGCCCGTGGAGGTGATAGATCGAATAGTTGCGGATGTTGCACGCCCGGATCGTAGCCAGGACCTCGGGCCACACCCGGGCATGGTAAGCCTTGTACATCTCGTAGTGTTCGGGCTTGAGTCCGATAAGCTGTCCGTATCGTTTCATCGCGACCTCCTTCAATCCCTTTTCAGTTTGTTGTAGACCGTAATCGATGACTCCCACGCCGGCGGCGTCAATACCCCCCTTGCCCGAGGACCGTCAATACTGGAAGACTTTGCCTCCGGCCATGACCTCCTGGGTCGCCTCGTCAAAGGTGGCCCGCTGGCCCGTCCGGAAGGCGGCCGTGGTCATGGCGCAGGCGATGGCGTGACCGTAGCCGGCGGTGACGTCGGCGTTCGGCGTCTTTCGGCTGCGGACGCACTCCATCCAGTTTCGGACGTGACTGTACGTCATCGGGTCGCCGCCGGTATTGACCGACGTGTCCGGCTTCTCCGTCGGAAGCTTGAATTCGGTCAGGAGGTTGGCTTTCATTCCCATCTCGGCGGCCGAGCCCTGGCTCAGTCCTCCTTCGGACGTCACGACGTTCTTGTCGAGGTCGAGCATGCCGCCGTTCGAGAAATAGCATTCTTTCACACCCCCGGCGCTGTTGTGCATCCGGGAGGAATAGACAACCTGGAAGCCCGATTTCGGGTCGTGGAGCGGCCCGTAATCGAAAACGGCGGTCAAGGTGTCGGCGTTCTGCCGCCCGTCCTTCCAGCCGTAGATCCCGCCGTTGGCCACGACGCTCCGGGGATGGGGCAGGTCGGTGAACCAATGGACGGTATCGATCTGGTGGCACATCCATTGACCGGGGATGCCCGAAGAATAGGGCCAGAAAAGCCGGTATTCGAGGTATTTCCGCGGGTCCCAGGCCTCGACCGGCCGGTTCAGCAGATATCGCTTCCAGTCGGTGTCGGATTCCTTGAGGGCGGCGACGAGCGCCGGCCGTCGCCAGCGGCCGGGCTGGTTGACGTTCCAGCTCATCTCGACCATCGTGACGGGCCCGAATTTCCCGGATTTGATGTATTCGTTGGCCGCGAGGTAGTTCGCCCCGCTCCTCCGCTGGGAGCCGACCTGGACGATCCGGCCGGATTCCTTGACCGCTTTCAGGGCGGCCCGGGCGTCGGCCATCGTCTCGGCGAACGGCTTCTCGACGTAGGCGTCGCACTTCGCTTTGACCGCGTCCGCCAGGAGCAGGGCGTGCTGGAAGTCGGCCGTGCTGATGATGACGGCGTCCACGCCCGCCTTTTCATAGAGCTCCTCGTTGTTGCGCGCGGCCGCCACGATCTTGCCGGTCTTCTCCTTGAGGAAGGCCACGCCTTCGTCCCGCCGCCGGCTCCAGAGGTCCGAGACGCCGACGATCTCGAAATTGAGCTCCTTCGCGAATTGGAGGAACGGCGGGATGAGGGAGCTCCGGCAGCGATCGGAGAACCCGACGATACCGACCCGGACCCGGTCGTTGGCCCCAAGCACCCGCGATGTGTTCCGAGCCGCCAGGGTCGTCCCCATGCCGCCCGCCGCCAAGCCGGCTGCTCCGGCCGCCGCCATTTTCACGAAATCCCTTCGGGTGATGGTCATTGGTGTCTCCTTCTGCGTCTCGATATCTTGTTCCGGCAGGGCGGACCCGGCGCTAGGTTGATCTCATGACTTGCCGTTCTTCCCGTTTTAGCCGAAAAAAACATATCCCAGCTCCCTTGAAAAAGCAAGCTGCTCAAAATTCAGGATTTTTTAAGGCCCCCGGCGTCCGGGCCCGTGATATGATTGCCAAAACGATGATATGCGTGAAAGAAATATCGGGAAGATGCCGGGGGGAGAAATCGTCTAAATATGTGGGAAGCGCGAACTTGAACGGGAAAAAAACCGGAGTTCTCTGTGTGTTCTTGAGCCTGATGGGTCTTATAGCGGCCGGCTGCATCGCCTACAAGCCCAAGCCCATCACCGCCGCGGCGGTCATGGGCGATTTCGAGGCGCGGCGGCTGGACGCGCCGGACTTGAAGGATTTCCTCCAGGCCCGGCAGGGGGTGAAAGAATGGCCCCCATTAACCTGGGACCTCCACGCCCTGACTCTGGCCGCCTTCTATTACAATCCCGACCTCGACGTGGCCCGGGCGCAATGGGGCACCGCCCAGGCGGGCCGGATCACGGCCGGTGAAAGCCCCAATCCGACACTCGGCCTTCTGATAGGCTACAACAGCACCACCCCCGTCTCCGAGATCACGCCCTGGATCCCCGAGGCGTCGCTTGAGATCCCGATCGAAACGGCCGGCAAGCGCGGCTATCGGATCGACCGGGCCCGCCGCCTCTCCGAGGCGGCCCGCCTGAACATCTGGAGCGCCGCCTGGGACGTGCGCAGCCGGCTCCGCCAGACCTATCTCGTTCTCTACAGCGCCCGCGAGACGGACGCCCTCCTCGCCCGGCAGCTGGCGATCCAGACCGAGAACGTCAAGCTCCTCGAAGCCCAGCTCGCTGTGGGCGAGGTCTCGGCGGCCGCCGCCACGCAGGCCCGCATCGCCCTCGACGCCGGGCGGCTGGCGGCGATCGACGCCGCGAACCAGGCCGCCGCGGCCCGGGTCCGGCTCGCCACCGCCGTCGGCGTGCCGGCCTCCGCCCTGGACAGCATCGCCGTGAGCTTCGACGGGCTGGCCCAGATCAAGGCGGAGCTCCCGGCCCTCGAAATCCGGCGCCGGGCGCTCGTCAACCGGGCCGATATCCTGACCTCGCTCACCGAATACGAAGCCGCCCAGTCCGCCCTGCGGCTCGAAATCGCCAAACAATATCCGGACCTCGCCCTCGGACCGGCTTTTCAGCTCGACCAGACCAACGCCAAGTGGACGCTGGGCCTGTCCCTGGTCCTGCCCCTGCTCAGCCGGAACAAAGGCCCCATCGCCGAAGCCGACGCCCGGCGGACCGAGGCCGCGGCGAAATTCCTGGCCCTCCAAGCCAAGGTGATCGGCGACCTCGAGAGCGCCCTGACGGCCACCCGGTCGGCCGCGGACAAGGCCAAAGCCGCCGACGACATGCTGGCCAACCTCCGGAAGCAGGAAGCCGCCGCCCAGGCGCGCTACGCCCTGGGCGACATCTCCAAGCTCGAGCTCCTGGGCCTCCAACTCGAGCTCGCCTCGAGCGCTCTCGCCCGGCTCGAAGCCGTCGTCAAGGCCCAGCAGGCGATCGGCGACCTCGAAAACGCCATGCAGAGCCCCCTCGACATCAAGGAATGGATCCTCGAAACCCCGGGTCGGACCATCGGACAAGCGAAGGAGCGGAAGTGATGAGCAAAAGCCGGACCTGGATCGGTTTGATCGTTATCGCGGCGGTCGTCGGGGCCTCCTTCCTGATATTAAAACTTTTCAAGCCCGGGTCGAACGACGAAGGTGAAACCGTCGTTCCGAACGTGGCCGTCCATATCGGCAAGATCACGCGCGCGACGCTTCACGGCCTGGTCACGGCCTATGGGACCGTAGAGCCCGAACGCGCCACGGCCGGCCGCGTCCCGGCCGACGCCGAGGTGGCCTCGCCCGTGGCGGGCGTCGTGGCCCATATCGACTGCGTCGAAGGGCAGCGGGTCGCCAAGGGCGATGTGCTCTTCCGCCTCGACAGCCGCGTCGCGGATGTCGCCTCCGAGAAAGCGAAGAAAGCGTTGGCCTTCGCCGAAGCGAACTTCGACCGCCAGAAAAAGCTCCTGCCGGTCGAGGGAACGTCGAAGAAGTCCTATCTCGAAGCCGAGCAGGCGCTGGCCCAGGCCCGAAGCGTGTTCGCCGCCGCCGAGACCGATCTGGCCCTGATCAGGATCCAGGCCCCCCTCGCCGGGACCGTGGTCAAGATCAACTCCGAACCGGGAGAGGCCGTCGAGCTCAATACCGTGCTGGCCAAGATCATCGACCTCGGCCGCCTGGTGGCGACGGTCAGCGTCCCCAGCCGGGAGGCGGGGCTCGTAAAGGTCGGCCAGCCTGTCCGGTTCGAGACAGCCGAAGCCGAATTCGGCAAGGTGATTTACGTCGGGTCCCAGATCGACGATAAAAACGACTCCCTCCCGGTCCGCATCTCCCTGCCCGCCGGTCCCGCCTTCCACCCGGGACAGTTCCTGAGCGTCCAGATTGTCTGCGAAGAAAGGCGCGAGTGCCTGGCCGTTCCGGAAGCCGCGGTCATTTTGGACCCCTCGGGCGGAGGCTCGATCATGCTGGTCGAGGGCGAGAAAGCCGTCCGCAAACCGGTAAAAATCGGTTTGCGCGAAGCCGGCCTCGTCGAGGTCTCCGGAGACGGCGTCAAAGAAGGATCGTCCATTGTCCTGGAAGAAGCGTACAGCCTTCCCGCGGAAACAAAAATCCGGATCCTCGGGAAGTGACATGATCAGCCGATTGGCCACGCGCTCTTCGCTTTCGATCGTCTTCATCTGCGCCGCCCTGTGCCTGGCGGGCGCCTACTCGGCCTTCACCATCTCGTCCTCGGTCTTCCCCCAGACGAATTTCCCCCGGGTCGTCATTCTCGTGGACAACGGCGTCATGCCCGCCGACGAGATGATGGCGACCATCACCCGGCCCATCGAAGAGGCGATGAAGGACATCCGCGGCGTGGTCACCGTCCGTTCGGCCACGGGCCGCGGCGCGGCGGAAATCAGCGTCTTTTTCACCTGGAACGTCCCGATGATCGAGTCCGAGCTCTATGTGCTCAGCCGGCTTTCCCAGATCCGGAGCGCGTTGCCCGCGACGGCCGAGACCTCGGTCTTCCGACTGACGTTTTCGGCCTTCCCCATCCTCGGCGTCAGCCTGACCAGCAATACGCGCGGGATCACCGAGCTCTGGGAGACGGCGCGGTACAATCTCAAGCTGCGGTTCCTGCGGATTCCCGGGGTCGCCCGGGTGGACCTCGTCGGAGGCCGGACGCCCGAATACCATATCGTGGTCGATCCCCTCCGGCTGAGCGCCGCGCGTCTCACCCTCTCTCAGATCTCCGACGCCCTGACGGCCAACAATTTCGTCGCCCCGGCCGGCATGCACGAAGAGAATCATACGCTGTATCTGACCGTGGTCGACGGACGCCTGCATACGATCCCGGACATCGAAAATTTCGTGGTCAAATCCGTCGACGGTCATCCGGTCCGGGTCCGGGACATCGCCCGGGTCGAGCGCGGGCCGGAACCCGTCTTCAATGTCGTGACCGCCGACGGAGAGAACGCCGTCCTGCTCAACGTCCGCAGCCAGCCGGACGGCAGCACGCTGGACATCGCCAAGTCCCTCAAGGCCCAGCTCCGCGAACTGAAACGGGAGTTGCCGGCCGATATGAAACTCGCTTTTTTTTATGACCAGTCCGAAATCGTCCACGCTTCGGTCGCGAGCGTTTGGGAGGCGATCTTGTTCGGCCTGATCCTGTCCGTGTTCATCCTCTATTTCTTCTTGAAAAATTGGGGCACGACGCTGGTCGCCACCCTGGTCATCCCCGTCACGGTGCTCATCACCCTCCTTTCGATGAAGCTCACCGGACTGACGTTCAACCTCATGACCTTGGGAGGCATCGCCGCGGCCATCGGGCTCGTCATCGACGACGCGATCGTCGTCGTGGAGGCGATCCATACCAAGCTGTTGACCGGCCTGGGGCGGCTCGAAGCCGTCCAAAAAGCCATCGACGAGATTTTCCGGCCGCTGGTCGGATCGACCCTGACGCCCGTCGTCGTCTTCATCCCCTTGGCGTTTCTCGAAGGGATCACCGGCGTCTTCTTCCGCGCCCTGGCGCTGACCATGGTCGTCTCGCTCCTGACTTCGCTTGTCCTGGCCGTCACCCTCACCCCATCGCTCGCGACCTGGCTGATCCGATCTCCGAAAACGGAGAGTTCCCGCGCGCCGAAAGAGCTCATCGGCCCCTGGCTCCGGAGGATCATCGAGGTTTACGAGAAGGGCGTCCGCCTCGCCCTCCGCCGCCGCTGGCTGACCATGGGCGCCTGCGGGCTCGTGCTGCTGGCCGGCATTTTCATTTATACCCGGCTCGCCAGCGAATTTCTTCCGCCCATGGATGAAGGCGGCTTCGTCATCGATTACTTCACCCCTCCGGGAACGAGTCTCGCGGAGACGCACCGCCAGCTGCTGGAGGCGGAGAAGATCCTGCGGACGGTCCCGGAGCTGGAAAGCTATTCGCGCCGCACCGGCGCGCGACTGGCCCTGTCCATCGCCGAACCGAACACGGGCGATTTCCTGGTCAAGCTGAAAAACAACCGCAAGCGGATGACCGCCGACGTCATCTCCGAACTGCGGCGAAGATTCAACACGGAACTGCCCGGGTTGACCTGGGAATTCCCCGGGATCCTGGGAGACCTGATCGGGGATCTGATGTGGGCCCCTCAGCCGATCGAAGTGAAATTGTTTTCGACCGATCAAGCGTGGCTCGAGAAGAAAGCGCCCGAGGTCGAGGACCGGATCAAGAAGATCGCCGGCGTTGTGGACGCGTTCAACGGACTGGTCTACACCGGGCCGACGATCAGCCTCCGCGTCCGCCCGCTGGAGGCGCGGAGGTTCGGACTGACGGCGGACGACGTCGCTGCGGCCGTCAACACGGCCCTGCTCGGTCGCACGGCCTCCTCGGTGCTGGAGGGCGATCGGGTGATCGCCATCCGGGTCAAGGTCGATCCGTCCCGTCTCGGCCGGCTGGCCGGCCTCCGCGAGATGCCGCTCCGGACGCCCGACGGGGCGCTCGTCAAGCTCTCGCAGGTCGTCGATATCGTCGAGGAGCCGGGTCAGCTCGAGCTCCGGCGCGAAGATTCGCGGCAGGACGTGGCCGTCACGGCCCGCCTCGAAGGCCGCGACATGGGCAGCGCCATGGCCGAGATCCGCGTCGCGCTGAATCAAGACTCGTCCATTCCTCCCGGGACCATCGAGTACGGCGGGCTTTATGAGCAACAGCAGAAATCATTCCGGAACCTCCTGTTCGTTTTGCTCATGGCGATCTTCCTGGTGTTCACGATCTTGTTGTTGGAATTCGGGTCGTTCTATGAGCCTCTGGCCATCGTCTTTGGGGCCATCCTGGCCCTGTTCGGCACGGTCCTGGCCCTCTGGTTGACCGGGACCTCGCTCAACGTGGTCTCACTCCTGGGGGCGATCATCGGGATCGGCATCGTGGCCAAGAACGGCATCCTCATGCTCGATTTCGTGAAGCACCTCCGGGCCGACGGGCTCGACCTGGTCGAAGCCCTGGTCCGGTCGGGGCGGCGCCGGCTCCGGCCCGTCCTGATGACCTCGCTCGCCGCGGCGCTCGGCATGCTGCCCCTGGCCTACGGGATCGGATCGGGCGCGGACATGCTCAAGCCGCTGGCCATCGCCGTCATCGGCTCGCTCTGCATTTCCGTCCTTCTGTCGCTCGTGGCCACTCCGACGCTCTACTTCCTGATGGCCCACCCGCGCAAGCACGCATAATATGAGAGAGGGAATGGATTTTTCGGGAGGCGCTGATATATAATGCTCTTCTTTGGCGCCTCGATATATAAACGATTTTATACCCGCTCCGGGGGATTCGACGGAGCGGGAGGAGTTCGAGAATGATCAAGTACTTGCGGATTTTCCGAGTGTCGTTCCGGGCCCTCAGTCGGAACAAGATGCGGACTTTCCTGACCGCCCTGGGCATCATCATCGGGGTCGGGGCGGTGATCGCCATGGTCAGCATCGGCACCGGGGCCAAGATGGGGATCAAGGCCCGGTTCGAGAACATGGGCACGAACCTCCTCGTCGTCCGGCCCGGGAGCATGAACCAGGGCGGGATCCATCTGGGATTCGGCGCGCGCAATACCCTGAAGCTTGCCGACGTCGAGGCGATCGACCGGGAATGCCCCTCGGTCCAGGCCACGTCGCCGAACGTCAACACCCAGCAGCAGGTCATCAACGGCAACAAGAACTGGCGGACCCAGATCCAGGGCGTCAGCGATCAATATCCGAAAATCCGGCGCTGGGAGATGGCGGAAGGCGTCTTCTTCGACGAGGACCAGGTCCAGGGCGATGCCAAGGTCGCCGTCATCGGAGTCGAGGTCAGGAATAACCTGTTCGAGGAGGGCGAAGACTGCCTCGGCCGGGTCGTCCGCATCCGGCGCGTCCCGTTCACGATCATCGGCGTGCTGAAATCGAAGGGCGAAACGGGCGGCTTCGGCAGCCGGGACGACCTGATCTGCGTTCCCTACACCACGGCCGGCAAGCGGCTGATGCGGTACACCAACATCTCCTCGATCGACGTCTCGGCGGCCTCGCCCGAGCTGATGCCCAACGCCCAGGCGGAAGTGGCCGCCCTTCTCCGCGACCGGCACCACCTCCTGGATATCCAGGACGACGACTTCAACATCCGGAACATGGCCGACGTCGCCGAGAGCATGGAAAGCGCGATGGGCGTCCTCCAGCTCCTCCTCGGCAGCATCGCCGCCATCTCGCTCCTCGTCGGGGGGATCGGGATCATGAACATCATGCTCGTCTCGGTGACCGAGCGCATCCGGGAGATCGGCATCCGGATGTCGATCGGGGCCAAGGAGAGCGACATCCTGCTCCAGTTCCTGCTCGAGGCGATCGTCCTCAGCCTGACCGGCGGGATCATCGGCATCGGCCTGGGGGTGGGCACGTCCAAGGTGCTGAAGGTCATTCCCATCTTCGCCAACATCAACACGGTCGTCTCGACCGGGTCGGTGATACTCTCGTTCCTCTTCGCCGGGTCGATCGGCGTTTTCTTCGGATTCTATCCGGCCCGGAAGGCCTCCAAGCTCAACCCGATCGACGCCCTGCGCTTCGAATGAGGCGCGACAAAGGAATTTCTTAGCTGTTGTGTGCCACGGGTATTTTCACCTCGACCGAGTGGTCCTGGTGGTCGTCAACAAGGGGAATCGCCCGGTCGGGCTGTTCGACGCCATCCACAGTCACCCTAATCTCGCCATTCCCGGCCTGAGTTTGGAGGACGGCGATATGGTAGACCGTCTCCCGATATCGATAGTGTATCTTGAATGCCTTCCAATCCGCCGGGAGGCACGGGGTAACCCGCAGTTTGTCCACTTCCAGCCTCAGCCCCAGGAGTGATTCCACGATCAGCCGGTACATCCAGCCGGCCGAGCCCGTGTACCACGTCCATCCCCCGCGGCCGGTGTGCGGCGCAAGCGCATATACGTCGGCCGCGACGACGTACGGTTCCACTTTGTAGATCGCAATCTCCTCCGCAGATCGCGCGTGGGTTACCGGGTTCATCAGGGCCAACAGTTCCCATGCGCGCCGGCTGTCGCCCAAAGCAGCGAAGGCCATCGCCGCCCAGATCGCTCCCTGCGTGTACTGCCCGCCATTTTCCCTCACGCCGGGAACGTACCCTTTGATATAGCCGGGATTCAAGGTCGATTTGTCGAACGGCGGATCCAAGAGCCGGATCAGCCTATGGTCCCGGCGAACGAGGCGCTTATCCACCGCTTCCATGGCCATGCGCGAGCGCTCAGCTTCGCCTGCCCCGGAAAGAACCGACCAGCTTTGCGCGACCGAATCAATCTGGCATTCGGGGTTACTCGCCGACCCAAGGGGCGAGCCGTCGTCAAAGTAAGCGCGACGGTACCACTCGCCGTCCCAGCCAAACAGCTCGACGGACCGTCGCACTCGCTCGGCCTCCCTCTGGCAACGTTCGACGAAAGACAGGTCCCCCCGGATACGGGCAAGCTCAGTGAACCGCATGAGCACATCGTAAAGGAAAAAACCCAACCAGACGCTTTCGCCTTTGCCCTGTTCGCCCACCAGGTTCATGCCGTCGTTCCAATCACCGGAGCCGATGAGCGGCAGGCCGTGCTCCCCGAATCTGAGCCCCCGCAGGATGGCGCGCACACAATGTTCATATAAACTGGCCGTTTTTTCAGACCGGCCGGGTAAATCGTAATACGAGTCCTCCTCGGGGTTTACCGGGCGGCCTTCAACGAAGGGGATCAGCTCGTCCAACACTCCGGTGTCCCCTGTGCTCAGAACGTAACGGCACGTCGCCGACACCAGCCAAAGGAAATCGTCCGAACAATGGGTACGCACGCCCCGACCCGAGGGGGGATGCCACCAATGCTGAACATCTCCCTCCGGGTACTGACGGGCCGCGCAACGGAGTAGGTGTTCACGTACGAGGTGTGGCTCGGCGTGAATCAGGGCCATCACGTCCTGCAGCTGGTCGCGGAAACCAAAGGCGCCCCCCGGCTGGTAATATCCCGTTCGCGCCCAAAGACGGCACGAAAGAGTCTGATACAGGAGCCAGCCGTTGGCCAGCAGGTCGAGGGACGGGTCCGGTGTTTCCACATGCACGGCCCCGAGAGTGTGATTCCAGTACTGCCACACCGCTTCAAGGGCGCTGCGCGCCGAAGCGGATCCTCGGAAGCGAAGCGCCAAGCGGCGGGCATCACCGGCGTTTCGCCCCACGCCAAGGATGAAGATGATCTCACGCTCTTGTCCATCGGCCAGCTCGAAGGGAACCTGGATTGCGGCGCAGGGATCCAAGGCGGCCCCCACCTTGCCTGAAAGTCCCACCCGAGTCATGGCCGCCGGACTCCGAAGCGTGCCGTTGCGCCCAATGAATTCCGTCCGGTCGCCGCTTACGGTCCGAACCGCAGCGTCCGCGTCGAAAAAAACCACCCGGTCGGCAAATTCCGTGTTGTAGGGGTTCCGGGCGAAGAGCGCTCCGCTCCCGGGGTCGACTTCGGTGACGACGTGCATGGCCGATTTCGGCCGCCGCTCCCCCAACACCCATTCCACGTATCCCGTGGCCGAAAGTCGCCGGGATCGGCCGGATTCGTTCCGCACTTTCAACACCGTGCATTTGATCGGCGCGTCCAGGGCCACGTAAACCCATAGCTCGGAGCGGATCCCGTGCTCTGTGTGCTCAAAGACGCTGTAGCCGAATCCGTGCCTGCAGGCGTAAGGCGTCCTTCCGCGGCTGGGCAGCGGTGTGGGGGACCAGAAGTAGCCCCTCTCTTCATCCCGGAGGTAGAAGGCCTCTCCGCTGGAATCGCTCACGGGGTCGTTGGTCCCGGGGGTGAGACGAAACTCATGGGCATTTTCGCCCCAGGTGCAGGACGGGCCGCTCTCCGAGATCACGGTTCCGAAGGTTGGGTTCGCGAGGACATTCACCCATGGCGCCGGCGTCATTTGCCCGGGCGCGGTCGTAATGACGTACTCGCGCCCATCCGGAGTGAAGCCTCCCAGCCCATTGAAGAAGATCAGATCGCCGCGAGGCAAGGCGGCGCCCGCTGTGGGGTCGGCGCGGCGGGTTCGGATCGGCGTAAGGCGCGGCACGGTGACCTCCCCGAGGCCGCGACGGCTGATCTGGTCCTCCAGCGTTCCCTGACTGTCGGTGAGGATGGCCCGAGCGACCGTTTGGATGAGAATGCGGTCCTCGTTCGATATCTGTTCCGCAGGTCTGACAAAGATGCCGCCGGGTCGATCGGTCACGTTGGCTTCGATGCCGGCGGCGATCAGCCCCATAATCTGTTCGTGAAGGAGTTGCCGGTATCCGGCGTGATCTTCGTTCCAGATCACCAGATCCACCGCCAGCCCTTTGAGGCGCCAGTAGGCGTGGGCCTGCACGAGTTGCCGCACCAGCTCGATATTGGCGGGGTCGCCGATCTGCAGCAGCACGATGGGCAAGTCGCCGGAAATGGAGTAGCCCCATAGCCCGGATTGCCCGCGGCGGTTCTTGAGGAGGAGACTCGGGTCAGCGCGCAGCGAGGAATTGGCGTAAAGGACCGAGTTGGCCAGGCGTCCATAGAGTTGCGTGTCGGCCTCGGTCGCATTGATCTGCCGCTGGACCACCTGGCTATGGGTCCAGGCCAGATCGAAGACGCGGCCCGCGAGATGCCGATCCTGGTATTTGCCGATCAGACCCAGGCAGACCTCGCGGGTCTCGCCGATGCCGGAGACAATATTGATCGTCGCCGATTCTTCCGGGTCGAGCGTGATTTGATATCGAATGGCGACAATCGGATCGAGCACGGAGCCCTCGCTACCCGAAAGCGCGGCCGACCCGCTCATGGCTTGTGGATCGGCGATGGTGTTGCCCCGGCCGATGAAACGCAGGCGGTCGGTCTCATAGGAAATTTCTCCGATGTCCGCCCCAGGCACGGCCATGAGATGAAACATCCAGGGCGTAGGCTCTTCCAAAGAGCGGGGTCGGCGAGTGACAAGAATCGCCCGTTGCGGGCGGATGATCTCGGTTTGAACAAAGAGGTTGCTGAACGCCGGATGCAGGGCGTCTGCGGCCGGCGGGGCGATAACGACTTCGGCATAACTCGTGATCTCGATCGCCCGGCGCGTACGAGAGCGGTTGGTGATGCTGATTCGGCGCAGTTCAATGTCATCCTCGGGCGAAACGGCGATCTCGGTATGAGCGTCGAATTCGTGGTTACGGCAGCGGAACTCCGCTCGCGCCTCCGAGAAAATCGCTTCGTAATTTTCCGATCGTTTAAGCGTCGGCTGATAAGCGGTTGACCAGAACTCCCCGCTGCTCACGTCACGGAGGTAACAGAAGGTGCCCCAATTGTCGCAGGTACTGTCTTCGCGCCAGCGGGTGACGGCCAGGTCTTTCCAGCGGCTGTAACCGCCGCCCGCGTTCGTGACCATCACGTGGTACCTGCCGTTCGACAGAAGCTGCACCTCCGGGATCGGGGTGTCGGGACTGCGGAGGATGCGCACCGGCGTCTCCGGCGCCGTGGATGTCGTCCGTGAGTCGGAGAGCTCGGTGGTGTGCCGATAGAACGCCGAGGCCTTGGGAATACGCTCCTGGAGCAACAGCGTGGTCGCCTGGAACAACGGGTCCGACTCGAATCGCTTCTGCATCGGCCGGTCCAGGAGCAGATAGGCCAGGGCGACGAAGATCATGCCCTCGTGATGGGCCATGTACGACCGGACCACGGCGCTCGATTGCCCGCGCGGCAGTCGCGACGGGGTGTAGTCGATGGCTTCATAGAGTCCGTATTCCCCATCCAGCCCTTCAGCGGCGAGTCGCTGCAAATTCAGGCAGGCCTCCTCGGGCGCCACCATCAGCGCGAGCGCCGAGGCGTACGGCGCGATGACCGAATCCTCAGCGAGCCCCCGTTTGAGCCCCAGGCCGGGCACGCCAAAGGCGCGGTATTGATAGTTGAGATGCACATCGACCGAATTGTAGCCCGATTCCGAGATCCCCCACGGCCGCCCGCGGCTCTTCCCATATTCGATCTGCCTCTTCACCGCCGCCTTGTAGGTCTGGTCGAGGAGCGTGTCTTCGTAAGTCGGCATCACCAGAAGCGGCATGAGATACTCAAACATCGAGCCGCTCCAGGAAAGGAGAATGGGCTTTCCCCCGGTGGTGGTGAGCAGGCGGCCTAATGCAAACCAGCTCTCCTGGGGCAGCTTCCCCTGCGCGATCGCCACGAAATTGGACAATCTCGCCTCTGAAGCCAGCAGATCATAGTAGCTCGAGTCCCGACGTCGAGCCCCGACGTTGTAGCCGATCGCCAGCAGGTGGCGCCCCTTGTCGAAAAGGAAGTCATACTCCATTTCGGCGAATTCGCGGGATTGCTGCGCCAGGCGTTCGATGGCCGCAATTCTTTCTTTGGCACGATAGCTTGCTTCCCGGATGCATCGGCGAAGCTCAGCCCACCATTCGTTTTCTGCGGGGGTTGCGCCCGAGCGAAGGCGGTCCTCGATTGTCGGCAGCAATTCCTCCTCAAGCCTGGTCAATCCGCGGAGCGTCGGAATCTCATCGATGGGGCGAAGGTCGCTAAGCCTGTCCGGAGAGGCCGGCAGCGAAATCCAGGGAGCAAGAAACTTCAGCTCATCGAGGGCGTTTTGGCATTGCCGGGCGAACGCGCGGGCCCACCCGTTCGCCGGACCGGCCGGGTCCCCATCGAGGCTGCCCGACAGCTCCGCGGCGGATGTCGCCAGCCGGTCGAGGCTCTGGTGCGCCGCCCCGAGCGTATTGGGCCGGGGCATGGATGCCGAGGCCAGGTCTTTCTCAAGTTGAGCAAGCTGAGCCGGCGCGGCGTCCCCCACAGAGTCCGCGAGAATCCGGAGAGTGTCGCCGAGTCCGTCAAACCATCGCCCGTCCAGGATCCGGTGATCGGGAAGGGCGAGCAGGCCCGGCCCCAAGGTCAGCAGATGGCCCGCGAGGTTCCCGCTGTCCACCGTCGAAATATAGGCGGGGGGCAGCGGTTTCAGAGATTGCGTATCGTACCAGTTGTAGAAGTGGCCTTGGTACCGTTCCAAGGCTCCCATGCTGAGAAAGGCCTTCGCCGTACGCTCGATGAATTGTCCGGCCGGAATGTAGCCGAAGTCGTATGCGGACAAATTCGCAAGCAGCGCCAGTCCCATGTTGGTGGGCGACGTGCGGTGCCCGACCCTGGGAGCGGGATGCTCTTGATAATTATCCGGCGGCAGCCAATGATCTTCCGGGCCGACGAACGTCTCGAAGAACGCCCAAGTCTTTCGGGCAAGCGTCTTGAGAAAGAGGGTCTGGTCAACCGTTAGCCTTGTTCCGCGGCGAGCCAGAGGCCGGCTGATCCACCAGGCCATCGCAGGGGAGGCAACCCAGAGGCCCAGGATGGGCCCAGCCACCCAGAGCGCGCCCGGCCTCGAAAGCGCCAGGTAGATCGCCGCGGCGGTGGCCAAAACGGGAGCCATCCACATCGCCCGCCAGGAGGCGGCGAGGTCCGTGCGGCTTCGGCGATCCGAATCGCCGGACGGATTCCACTCCAGAAGCCGTTTGTGGGTGACCCACATTCGTCCGGCCGCGCGCCCAATCGCACCCAGACTGAAAAAGGCCTCGTAGGGGAGACAGGCCAGCGTAAAGACGGCCTGAGCAGAATGTCGGCCGGCCGAGCGCACCGCGGCCGCGAGATGCTGATGCAACAGCATATCGCCCGGCTTCTGAAACAGATCCAGAAAAGAGGCCATCCAAGGAGGAATCAGGATGGTTCCCATCACCGCCAAGGTCCATAACCAGGGCGGCGACAAGACGATCCAGCCCAGGAGCAACAGCAGGGTCCAAGCCGCAGGCACGAGGCTGCGACGAAGATTGTCGAAGATCTTCCATCGGGAAAGCCCGGAGAGCGGATTCTTCCGGCGGCTTCCCCCGGAGCCGGGAACGCCTGGCAGCAGCCAGCGGGCCAGCTGCCAGTCCCCGCGAATCCAGCGGCGCCGACGATTCACGTCCGCGCTGTAGCGGGACGGGTATTCCTCGTACAACAGGACATCGCTCAACAGCCCTGCCCGCGCGTAGCACCCTTCCACAAGGTCATGGCTGAGAATCCGGTTTTCGGGAAAGCGCCCTTGGAGGGCCCGTTCGAACACATCGACATCATAGATCCCCTTGCCAATGAAAGAGCCTTCACCAAATACATCCTGGTAGACGTCGGAGACGACCCGCGTGTATGGGTCGATGCCTGGCTCACTCCCGAACAAGCGTGCATACCGCGAGCGGTTCATGCCGGGCAGGCTCACAGCCACGCGTGGCTGAAGGATGCCGTATCCCGCAACGACCCGCTGCCTGTTTTCGTCGTACCGCGCCCGATTCAGGGGATGGGCCATGGCTCCCACAAACTGCCATGCCGAATCGCGGGGCAGTTGCGTATCCGTGTCCAAGGTGATCACATACTTCACGTTCGATAACACGGCAATATCCCCAACGATGAGGGAGAAGCAATCCTTTGTGCCGCCGCGCAGAAGCGAATTTAAATCCGCAAGCTTTCCTCGCTTCCGCTCGTAACCCATCCAGATCCGCTCCCGCGAATTCCAGAGGCGCGGGCGATGAAAGAGGAAGAACGTGTCAGCCGTGGAGCCCCGGTACTTTTCGTTCAACTCGTGGATTCTCTTTTGGGCCAGCCGCAACAGCGGCTCGTCCTCCGGAAGCGTTTCCTCGGGTGCGTCCCGGAAATCCGTCAGCAGACCGAAGTGCAGGTGCTCGTCTCGATTGGCCAGAAATCGAACTTCCAGCGCTTCGACCAGATCCTCGACGTTTTGGGCGCTTGTGAGCATCGTCGGGATCACGGCCAGGGTGCGCAATTCCGGCGGAATGCCTCCGGAAAAGTCCATTCGCGGGAGCAAGCGAGGGGTGGCCAGTAATGTCGCCAGCCAATTCACCGTCGCCACCGCCAGATGGCTTGCGCTCAGCAGCAAGGAGATCCCGATCAGCACGAGGACCCAAATCGGGACCGCATGGGCCTGCCCCGTCGCCAACAAACCCGCGCTGAAAATCAGCGTAATCATCGCGATCAGGCCGAGGTAGAGAAGCAAAGGAAATCGGCCGCCTTTTTGCCGGAGAACCTCAGAGAAGGATGGGCGCACCTGCGCCGTTCGTTCGAGTCGCGGTAATCCTTTGTCGATCAGGTAGAACCCAACATGGGCCGATCGTTCGTCGCCGTCATCCTTGGCTGCGTCCTCGCGGGCAAATTGGACCGCTCGGCATGCCACCTCGCTTTCGGATAGCCGGCTTCTCTTCGCGATCTTTTCCACGATGTGACGGTAGCGGTCCCGGGTGGCAAAATCCATCTTTTGATAGACTCCCCCAGGATCCGAACGGAGGGCCTGTTCGACAACGCTCATCGTCTCGACGAACTCGCGCCAGTCGATGGCCCCCAGAAATCGAAGGCTTCCGATGCTGTTGCTTATGGAAACCTGATCGGCCGCCTGTTGTTGGTTCTCGGCCTGCACCGACTGCTCAATCGTCAAGCCGGATTCGGACAGCCGCTGTTCAATCCAGGTGAGGGGCAAGGCCAAAGCGGGACTTTGTCCCTGCAACCGCCGCGCAAATTCTGCGACAAACGAACTCACCAGCGGCAGGTTTGACCGAGCCATATCCGCGATCACGAGAATCAGGCTCTTCGGGTCTTTCTCGGCGGTCTCCGTCATCTGGTCCGCCCAGTAGTCGGCCCGGTTGCGGTCGGTCCGGTCAGCGGCGATCCGGGTTCCGACGCGGCGGAGATTCTCGATCAGGGCCAAACGGAGCATGATCGGGATGGCCCACAATTCGCCTAACTTCAAGAAGGTCACCGTCTGGTAAGCAGCTACGAAACCGCTGAGACTTTCCAGATCGAGCCGTCCATCGCCGTGCGAGATGATCTCCAGCGCGATGTCGTACACACGCGGAAGCCCGGCCGATGGGCCATTCATCAAGCGCGGCAGTCCCCGGCTGTAACCCGTGGGCAAGTGTAGCTTGGCCGTGCGAATCTGTTCTTCGATCAAATAGAAGTTGTCGAGCAGCCATTCCCCGGCCGGCGCAATCCGGCGGTTCGCTTTGACCGCCGTCATCAGGAGAATGCGGGCTCCCATGAGGACGCCTTCGTTCTCCGCCAGGCGCGTCAGGAGTTGGTCCGGAGCGCGTCCTGAACCCAATTTGTGCGAGTCCGCCAGGGCCTTGCCATGCTGTTTCATCTGGTCGCTGCTGAACAGTTCCGATCGCAGCGGTGGCTCGGCGCCAGGGAACTTTTTTGTCAAGCCGTTTCCACGGAAACCGGCCTTCCCATGGAACAACGTCCCGCGAATGGTCCGGCTGTTCACCTGCAAATTTGAGGTCTTCTTCTTATGTTAGGAAACGTTTTTGAAAATGAAGCAAGGGCAGCGGTCATCGAAGCGAAACCAATAATGACATCTCAGTGTAGCATAGACCGTCGGCGATTGCGATTCATTTAACGCGTTAGGAGCCGATGAAATCATCTTTGACAGCAGGCCAGATAGGATCGTGCGGCAGCAAATATCCCGCTAAATAGGAATTGTGCTGTTTTATAGTTCAATTCTTTAGGCGGGAAAACAGTTCAATTTGTTTAACCGGAAGCTTTGAATCTTCGGTCACCTGAAATTCCGCCTTCTTCCTGAGAGGAAATCAATTTCCTGACATTCTGAGAACGTGGAAAGATTCTGGCATGAAAATTGCACTTAAAACAAGTAGCTTCTCCCGAGTCCATCACGCCATTCGATAGCGAAATGGCGCAGGACAGCGAGAGGCAATAAAAAGGAGGTCAGCATGCTTGAAACAATTTTAATCATCCTGGTCGTTCTGTGGGCGCTGGGACTTTTTGCGTTCCACGCCGGCGGCTTGATCCACGTTCTTCTGGTCATCGCCGTGATCGTTCTGATCGTCCGACTGTTGCAGGGCCGGAGAGTTCTTTAGAGGGGGCCTAAATTCCATGAAGCTTGTGGGTATTATTCTCATCGTCTTAGGAGTCTTGGCACTGGCCTATCAGGGTATACGCTATACGACTCAGGAGAAACTGATTGATATCGGACCCCTCAAGGTCACGGCCCCAGAAAGGCATACCATCCCGCTGCCTCCGATCCTGGGCGGAGCTGCGATTATCGCGGGTATCGCCCTGATCCTTGTGGAGCGCAAAAAGACATAAGGGGGTCTCCGTATTGACTTCCGCCGGCGCGCCGGTCGGGCTTGACTAATTTTATTTCCTCTATTAGAATTCCCCATATAAACGAGGATATGTGGGAATCCAATGGCATCTGTTCTAATCATCGATGACGATAAGCTCATTTGCGACTGGATCGCGAATGTCGTCACCCGATTAGGGCATCACCCCGTCTCGACGCACCTTCTCCGGGAGGGGCTCAGGAAAGTCCAATCCGAGCCATTCGACATCGTTTTTCTGGACGTCCAGATGCCCGATGGAAGCGGCTTGGAGATCATGCCGAAGATCAAAGCCGCCCGATCTTCCCCGGAAATCATCGTGATCACCGGGCTGGGCGATCCCGATGAGGCCGAACTCGCCATCAAAACCGGCGCCTGGGATTATTTAGAAAAGCCGGCTTCGTTCGACGCCATCAAACTTCCCATTCTCCGGGCTCTGGAATATCGAGCGGAAAGAAAATCGGGGAAGCCGCCGGTCGTTTTGAAAAGAAACGCCATTATCGGAGATTCGGAAAAGATCACTTCTTGTCTGGAACTTCTGGCCCAGGCCGCCGGCAGCGACGCCAATGTTCTCATCACCGGCGAAACCGGAACCGGGAAAGAGCTTTTTGCAAAGGCTGTCCATTATAACAGCTCTCGGGCCAAAAGAAATTTTGTGGTCGTTGATTGCACGTCGCTTCCCGAAACGCTGGTGGAAAGCGTTCTTTTTGGGCACGAACGGGGGGCGTTCACCGGAGCGGATCGAAGCCAGGAGGGGTTGATCAAGCAAGCCGACGGAGGAACTCTTTTTTTAGATGAGATCGGGGAGCTGCCGTTTTTGGTTCAAAAGCGATTCCTCCGGGTCATTCAAGAGCACCGCTTCCGTCCTGTCGGAGGACGTCAAGAAATCGAGAGCGATTTCAGGCTTGCGGCGGCGACAAACCGAAACTTGGAAAGCATGGTCCAGCAGGGACGATTCCGGGAAGATCTGTTCTTCCGGCTCCGGACCCTTTTAATTGAATTGCCCCCCTTGAGAGAACTTCTCGAAGACATCAAAAAATTGACGGGTTTTTATATGAACACTTTGTGCGAGCGGTTTGGGATAGAATCCAAAGGAGCCTCTCCTGAATTCTGGGATATCGTGACCGAATATAAATGGCCCGGCAATGTGCGAGAACTGATTCAAGCTTTGGAGAAAGCGTTGCTTTCGTCAAAAGATGAACCCATTCTGTTCCCCAAACACCTTCCGACGTATATTCGCATTCAGGTGGCCCGGAATTCTTTCCACAAGAGGCCGGCCGGCCAGGATAAGCCAGAGATACGCTCGAGCGTTCCCAAAGTGTTGCCCCCATTGAAAGAGATTCGGAAAACAGCCGTTTCCGGAGCAGAGCAACAGTATCTGACGGACCTGATCTCTTTTGTGGGCGGAGATAACAACAAAGCTTGCCGGATTTCCGGCTTGTCTCGCTCAAGATTCTATACTCTTCTCAGAAAGTACCGACCCGCTGATGGGCGTCGGCCGGCATGATGCCGGTCATGGCCTTTCAGAAAACAGAGAATGAGTGCTCATTTATTGGAATAAGTGCTATTTAAGAGAACATATTACTGCCGATTCTGGGCGAAAACGGCTAATCTAATTTCCTCCCCCCTATAAAAACTAATTGTCTGGTTTTATTAATTTGGCATGTTTCTTGATTATATTTTAATAAAGAGAAATGTCGTAGATTCGTTTTTAAAGGTAAGCCCAATGCAACTGCTTTTATACTCAAGCTGGGATGATCAAAATAAAAAGAGACTTGAGGCGGCCGTCCATAATGGGATCCCAGAAAGTCAAATAGAACTCTTCAATAGACTGGATGACTTCCGGGAGAGACTCCGGATGCCAATAGAACCGGATTCTATCGCGGTTCTCTCAGCTTCGAACCGAAGAGAGCTTCAGCGGATGCAACTGCTCCGCGGGCTGCTTACGGAGATTTTTATCGTCCTTGTTCTTCCGGATCGAAAAAAGAGCACCGTCGAACTCGCCCATCTCCTGTTGCCGCGATTCTTAAGCCAAAAAAATGATAATTTCATGGATCTCAGCAAAGTCCTTAACAAAATGTATCGGACTTCTCACTGATCCGAAGTCCCTTCACGACTGTCTTGATGGACTCCCTTGCTTGAAATCGATAAAACCCCGCTCGACATCGACGGAAATCAGTTGCACGCGAACCCGGTCGCCGACATCCAGGCCCTCGAACCCATGAACCATTTTCCCTTCCACCGGCAGGGAGAGGAGCCGCACCCAGGTGCCTTTATCGGAAGCCCCCGTGACAAGGGCCTCGAACTGTTCGTTGATTCTCGATTCAAGAAGAATCGCCGCCGCGGATTTGTCGACCTGCCGCTCGACTTTGTCGGCAGCATCCTCTTCTTCGGTGCAGTGTTTCGCCAGGGCATCCAGTTCATCCTTGCGATAGGGCCAGGAATCGCCCTCTAGGGCGGCCTTCAGCAAGCGTTGGGTGATCAGATCGGGATAGCGACGATTCGGGGCGGTGGAATGGGCATAGTCCCGGACCGCGAGACCAAAGTGTCCCGGGGCCGTGTCGCCGGGAAGCTCGGCCATGTATTCACCCGCACCTAAGAGTTTGATGACCGCGAGGGAGAGGTCGGGGAATCGAAGGGGATCGGCGGCTTTCTCCTTCATGAGAAATTCGTCCAGCGCTTTTGGATCCGGATGAGCGGGCAGCCTGAATTTGTGTTCCCCGGCAATCTCGACAATCCGATCCCAACGTTTTGGCTCACGGACCACACGGCGGATGGAAGGGAAATTCCTCGCCGCGAGGTACCGGGCGGTTATGCCGTTGGCCGCGATCATGAAATCCTCAATAATGTCCGTGGCGCGGTTCTTGTTTTCGACTTCGAAATTCCGGAGTTGATCGCCGTCAAAGATCGGTTTCGCCTTAATGGTTTCCAAACTCAGCGCCCCCTGGACATGCCGTAGATTCCGCAGACTCTGCGCGGCCCGGTCCTGCGTGCGCAGATTCTCGTCAAGCGCTATGACGGCCGCGACGGCTTCCGGCACAGCTCCCTTCCCCTCCAGCCAGGCGGCCACGCTGTTATAGGCAAGCTTCGCCTGGTTGCGGACACGCGCTCGATAGATCTGAGAGTTCCGCACGGATCCATCCGGGTCCATCACCATTTCAATGACGAGAGAGAGGCGATCGGCCTTGAAGTTCAGGGAGGTGAGATCGGTGGACAGCTTTTCAGGCAGCATGGGGAATATCATGGCCGCGGTATAAACCGAGGTCGTATTGTGGCGAGCGTGATCGTCGACGGCGGATCCTTTTTTGACAATCGAATCCACGTCGGCGACGGCCACCAGGATCTTGACCTTGTCTCCGGGCATGACCTCGGCAACGGTCAGTTGATCCAAGTCGCGGGAGTCGTCGTTATCGATGGACGCCCAGAGAAGATGGGTGAGGTCACGAATGGCCGCACCCTTCGAGGCGGCGGGGGCCTGAATCCTGTCAAGTTCGGCGAGCGCTTCGGGAGAAAAGTCAGGGAGTAAGCCTCGCTCTATCATCGCTCGCCGGGCGATGCTCTGTAAAATAGCCCGGTCTTGTTTTTCACTCGCCCTGATCGTGTTCATGGGATGTTCCTTTTCACGAAGGACTCCAGCCCTCGCGGCGTGGACGGCGGATTTGGCTTTGGAAGCATCGCGGAAACAGAAAACAATAATCCTGAATGAGTTTTAGTTCTCTTTGACTTTTTTCTCGACGTAAAGTTTCAGTTCGGTGAGGAAGCCGCAATTTTGATTTAATTGCATGGGGCCAGCTTCTCTTTTTATGAAATTGACATTGAAGGCCGCCAAAACCTCGTTCGTCTTTCCTCGGTTCCAGGCCAGCGCAAAGTCAAATCCATGGAGATTGAAGCCGTTCATGGAACCTAGGTTATGGACATTCATGAATTTGAGCCAATGATTCTTAAAACTCAACGCGCAGAAATATCTGACATCCTTAAGAGCATCGGTCTGTCTCTCTTTCTGGTTTCTTTTGCCGGCCAAAGCGCTGAATATCTTTTCGAGAAGAGTCATTTTAAAGTCTCTCTCGATGATCGGTCTCGCGAATTCCAGCATTTGGAGGGTCAACGTTTCTTGCGCTTTTTTGTTTCCTTCCATATACCCTACGGCTATATCGAATCTCTTCAAATAAATGAGCGAGCCGATGGCCACAACGCCCACCGTCAGGGCAACGACAACTTTTCTCCAAACTCTCTTTCTGACACTCGATCCGGCTTTGGCCATTATGGATTCCTGCTCTTATTGTAGTCGGGCGCTCTCTTTAAATCAAGTCGAGTGATGAACTTCCTTCTCTTTTTGGCGTTTTCTCGGCTAAAGAACTCTCCGGCCCTATAACAGTCGTACGATCAGAACGATCAGGCAATGACCAGAAGAACAAGTAATTGTCCTCTAAAACAGCACATTTCCTATTAAAGAGCATATTGCCTGCCAGGCTATTCCGAAATGTTTGTTTGGACCGGGTCATCCTTTTTCCCCCATGAGTCATGGCTATCAGGGCTTTGAAAGCAAGTCGCATTCAAGAAAACGGAAAGGAAATGACGAAAATAAATTGGCACACAGTTTGCATAGTATTTGATAAAAGGAGTACAAATATGAAAAAAGGCCTGTGGATCATTCCCCTGATTCTTGTGATTACGACGGGCTGCGCTGGGTATTTTTCTTCGCCTGAAGTCGGCTATCCGCCTGGCGGGGGAAGCTCCATTGACCCCAGTGTCCAACAGTATTCTCGTAGTCCTCAACAGTATGGCCTAAATGAAGATACTTCCTACTTTTATGATCGTTTGTCCCCCTATGGAGACTGGATCGACCTCAACCCCTACGGTTATGTTTGGGTCCCCAGGCATATGGGCTACCGATGGCGGCCCTATAGCGACGGACAGTGGGTCTGGACCGATGACGGCTGGACCTGGATCGCGAACGAGGAATGGGGAGATATTCCCTTCCATTATGGCCGTTGGGGCTGGGATAACGACCTCGGCTGGTTTTGGGTTCCCGGCACGGTCTGGGGCCCAGCCTGGGTCAGCTGGAGATCGAACGATCAATATATGGGTTGGGCGCCTTTTCCGCCCGGCGTCGAGTTCAGAGCCGGAATGAATTTCAATTCGCTCAATATTCCCCTCAATTTCTGGGTCTTCATCCAAGGCCCGCATTTTCAGGACCAGAATCTCAATCCCTATATCCTTCCGTTTGAACGCAACCAGACGCTCGTCAACTATACATCTCTGCACAACAACATGTACACCCGCAACAACAGGATCATCAACGAAGGAATGGGGCTCGCTGAGGTCGGTCGAATCACCGGGCGGGCCGTCCCCACGTACGGGCTGCAGAATGCCCAGCAGCCGGGACGCACGAGGGTCGTGGGCCAGCAGGTCCAGATCTTCCAGCCGACGATCCGGCAAAACGCAGCCGCAAAACCAAAAGTCTATTTGAACACAGCCCAGGCCCGGCAAGCTCTGGCCCCGGCCAAGATCTTCGATCCTCGAGGACAACAGAACATCACTACGGAAGCCGCGGCCGTTCAAAAACGGCAGATTGAAGAAAAGAGACTCTTGGAGACGAGCCAAGCGCAAGAGATCAAAAACATGCAACAGCAGCGCGACGCGGAGGCACGGCGAGTCAGCAACGCCCCCGCAAAAGCCAAGGTCACGAGAGATTACGCGGCCAAGATCTCTGATTTGCAGAAGAGCCATGTCGTCGAGACGCAGCAGATGACGGTTCGGCATAATAACGACACCGCACAGGTCAAGAAGGCCACGCAGGCTCCCCCCCCGCCGGCAAAAAAGAAAAAGATCAATCAGGAGTAGGGCTGGGGTGAGTCGAGCTTTTATCAACGCCTTCACGTCGGCCCCGAGAAGATGCTCCTCGGGGCCGACGATGAAGAAAAGCCGGCCCATAAATCGCGGAGGCGCGATCCTTGGGCCGGTTTTCTTGGCTGAGGTTGCAGCTATCTTCGATATCCCCTCAGAAAAGTAACTGCCGTGTTTCTGAAAAGGAGAAGACCGTGACGGGACAAGAAAGCCAACGTTGCGGCGGGCTAAAATGGAAATTCGGGCTGATCGCCTTAGTCTGTTTCGCGGCCTTAATCAGCAGCGGATCACCCGCGTACGGGCGCGCATTATCCGAGAACAACGATCCTCCACGCCCGATATTGCTTCAACCTTCGCAAGTTTATGCTGCGAATTTTAGTTTATCTTCTTTTCGAACAATCACCGATCGCGTGAAGGAAGGCGGCGCTGGGCCCAGAACATTTTCGCTCCAACAACAGCCGTTTGTCGAGCCGCTCGCTCACTTGCGGGATGACGACCCGGAATACAACAAGAAATCGCCTTGGTGGACGGTTACTCTCAAGGTTGTCTCAGGGGATGTTGTAGTATGGGCGGTTGATCGGTTTGTTTTTAATTATGATTTTTCGCACATAGGACCGGATACCTGGAGCCATAACTTAAAAACGGGCTGGGAATGGGATACGGACAAGTTCGGTATGAATTTTTTCTTTCATCCCTTAAGCGGGGGCACCTATCTTGTTTCCGCTCGGGCAAGCGGATATAATTACCTCGAATCCGTGCCTTTTGTCTTTTTGGGCAGTTTGATATGGGAGTATTTCGGGGAAACGACGCTGCCGTCGTACAATGATATTATCAATACGACGGCC
>CABEBD010000060.1_pt1 | contig 43215 bp, 39 predicted proteins | sample 3132501 | NCBI WGS metagenome assembly CABEBD01 (sample SAMEA5534344, study PRJEB31848) | metagenome | biome: tundra; feature: field; material: soil | place: USA | collected 2013-05 | depth 0.45 m | reverse complement strand
GGTGGATTACCGGGGCTGGACGACGTTCACGATCGACGGCGAGACCGCCCAGGACTTCGACGACGCGGTGAGCATCAAGCGCGTCGCGGGCGGGAACTTCCTCCTTGGGGTCCACATCGCCGACGTCTCCCATTACGTCGTGCCGGATTCGCCGCTCGACCGCGAGGCCTATGCCCGGGCGACGAGCGTCTATTTCCCCGACCGAACCCTGCCTATGCTCCCAGAGGTGCTCTCGAACGGCATCTGCAGCCTCCGCCCGCGCGAGGACCGGCTCACGGTGTCGGCGGTCATGGAGATCGACACGGAGGGGAACGTGGTCGGGGCCGAGTTCCATCCCTCGATCATCCGGACGGCCGAACGGATGACGTATACGTCCGTGTTCAAGATCTTCGAGGGCGACGAGGACGAGCGGCGGACGTACGCGCACCTCGCCGCCGACCTCGGGCTCATGCGCGAGCTGGCCCGCGTCCTGCGGGCGCGGCGCTTGGCCGAGGGCAGCCTGGATTTCGATCTCCTGGAGCCCGAGCTTGTGTACCGCGAAGGGAAGCTCCACTCGATCGCAACGTTCGGTCAGAACGAGGCCCACAAGCTGATCGAGGAGTTCATGGTCGCGGCCAACGTGGCCGTCGCCTCGTTCCTGGAGCGGAAGGGGGTCCCGCTCGTCTTCCGCGTCCATCCCCGGCCCCTAACCAGGGACCTGGAGAAGCTCCGCGAGACGCTGTCCCATTTCGGGATTATTCTCCCGAAGCCCGAGGAGGTCCGGTCCCAGGACCTGCAGCGGGCCATCCGGGCGGCCGAGGGCGGGCCGGCCGAGAAATTCGTGAACGTCAAGGTCCTGCGGGCCATGAGCCTGGCCGTCTATTCGCCGGACAACGTCGGCCACTACGGACTGGCGAAAGAGGACTACACCCATTTCACCTCGCCCATCCGCCGCTACCCCGACCTTATCGTCCACCGGATCCTGAAGTCGCATTTAAGCGGGGCGCGGCAGGACGCGCTCGACCTCGCGGCGGCCGCCCGCCATTCGTCCGAGCAGGAGCGGAACGCCGCCGCGGCCGAGAAGGACCTCGTCGAGTGGCGGATCTTCCGCTTCTTGAAGGAGCGGCTGGGCGACGAATTCCAGGGCATCGTCGTCGACATCACCCGGGCGGGGCTTGTGGTCGAGCTCGACGACTACTTCGTCCAGGGGCTCGTCGCCTTCGAGGACCTGGGCGGCGACTATTTCATCCAGCGGTCGCGGGGCGTGCTGGCCGGGAAGCGGTCGGGGAAGAAGTACGAGCTGGGGCAGACGCTGCGCGTCGCCCTGGCCGCGGTGGACCCGATCCTGCGCCGGATGAGCCTCGTCCCGGCCGGTCCTCCGGATTGAACCGATTTCGGGCCAGACTCCTTTCGGGATATAATAGGACCGCATGAGGGAAAAACTCACCGACGCCGAGATCCTCCTCGGCCTCGCCGGCGAAAAAGCGCTCCAGGGCGTCCACGAAAAGGACATAAAGGCCCACCTGTCCCTCGGGCCGGAGGAGCTCCTGGCGCTTGCCCAGAAGCTCGAGGCCGAGGGGACGCTGCGCATCCTTTCCTTTGCTCCATTGTTCTGCGTGTCGCGGGAGAGTGTCGATTTCCTCGGGGCCAAGATCGTGCCCCACATCCGGGACTTCCACGCCAAGCATCCCAAGGAGTCCGGCATCCCGTTCGACAAGCTCAAGAAGCGGTTCGTCGTCCAGGCGAAGATCCTGCTTCTGACCCTGAAGACGCTCGTCCACGAGGGCCGGCTCAGGCAGGGCGACAACGACGAATACGCCGTCCCGGGCTTCGTCCGCGAGCTCCCGCCGCGCGAGGAGATGATCCTGGCCAAACTCGAATCCCTGTGGCTCGAAGGCGGCCTCCGGGCGATCGCGTTCAAGGACATCCGGGAGGCCCAGGCCCTGACCCCGCAGAAGCTCCAGGTGCTCGTCGACATCCTTATCGAGCGCAAGAAGATCGTCCAGAGCAAGGAGGGCTTTTTCCTCCACGCGAGCTGGCTGGACGACGTCGTGGCGAAGATCCGGGCGAACGGCCGGAAGGAATTGAACATCGCGGATTTCAAGGAGATGACCGGGCTCAGCCGCAAGTTTGCGATCCCGCTCCTCGAGCTCCTCGACGAGATGGGCGTCACCCGGCGCCGCGGCGCGACGCGCGAAATCCTCTAGAATCTTCTAGAACCATTTATAGAGGCCGACGCCGACGGTGATCCGCTCCGCGAAGCGGCTCGGCCCCGGCGTCCCGCCGGCCGCGTAGGAAATCTTTTTCACGCCGGCGAACGGCCGGACCGCGATCTCCCGGCCGAAATCGGCGAAGATCTTGAATTCCGCGGCCTGTCGCAGGCCGTTCGCCTGCCAGCGGAACTCGGCCCCGGCGTTCGCCGCGCCGGGGTTCGTGGTATTGACCCCGAGCTTCAGCCCGAAGTCGTAGTCGTATTTGAAGTCGACCCCGCCCGCGGCCTCGAACCGGAGCGGCCGCTCGAGCCGCTCGAAGTCGGGCTGGTTGCGGACCGCGATCCCCGTGCTCAGGCTCGCCAGGAATCCGATGGCCTTGTCCGTCGGCATGTCGACGTCGTAGCGGGCGTACCAAGCCGCGGACCATCCGCCCGAAAACGACTTTTCGTACTGCGCCCGAACGCGGTAGATCATCCGGTCCGGCCAAAACTGGGCGAAAAAGCCGTTCCCCGTCAGGATCGGCGTGTCGAAGTCGAGGTCGGCCAGGAGCCTCCCGTTTTCGTTCTTCGCGATCTCCAGCCGTAAGCCGCCTTCCACGAGGAGCTTGTGGGAGTTGTAGAAGGGATAGACGCCTGCGCCCAGATGAAAGCTCTCGAGAGACTTGGGAGGCCCATTCCCCTCGGACAGCCGCAGGCCGATGAACGTCTCGGCCGGCAGGCCGTAATAGCGCGCCGAACGGATGAAGATCTCGACACCCTGCCCGACGGCCAGGGACAGGCCCATCTCGTGGAACACCTCCGCGAAATTCACCCATTTGAATTCGCTCTCGAAGGAGAGCGCGGGGACGAGGAGGCGCGGGGCCTTCAGAGTGAAGATCAGGAGCTCACGGTAGCCGGGGCTTCCGCCGAGGTAGCGCCCGTAGCCGAACCCCGCTTCGACCGAAGCCTGCCGGACGCGGACGATTCCGGCGACCTCGTTGAGGTTGAGGATGTAGCGGTTGTCGATCGAGGTGATGTGGCGGCAGAAATGGTTCAGGCTCGCCTCGAACGAGACCGCGTCCGTGATGGCCTGCCCGTATCCGACCCGGATCCAGAAATCGATCGGCCCCTGCAGGCGGCCGTTCGTCCGCTGGAGGTAGCTCAGGTCGGCCGCGATCCGGCTCCCGACCGGAACGGCGAGGGGCCAGACGAAGTGGAATTCGGGTCGGTAGACGCGGCGCTCGGCCGCGTCGATCGCGAGTTCGAGCCGGAAATCCGCCCGCGGCTTCGGGGCGGGGGCATCGCCCGTTTGGGCGTAATTTTTCGGAACAAAAAAGAGGACGGAGAAAAGGAGCAGCGGGATTTTATGGGCCGTTCTTATTCCTTCTCTTCGGTTTTCTTCTGGGAGTCTTCCTGCCGCTTCTTGGTGAGGGCGTTTTTGAGCCGCTCGGCGAACAGGTTGCCGAACGTCCCGCCGGCCGCCGGCGCTTCCTCGGCCGGCGCCGCATCCTCGGCCTCCTCGACGGCCTCCTCGGCCTTGTCGGCCTTGGGCCGGACGGCGGGAGCGGCCGGGACCTCGGCTTCCGCGGGCTCGGGCCCGGCCTCGATGAGGTCGATGTCCTCGATCTCGCCCTCGTCCACCGCCTTCTCGGCCAGGAGCGCTTCCTCGGCCTCGGCCTCCTCGATCCGCTCCTCGATCACGCGGCGCTCGCTCTTGCCCGCCCGCGGCAGCTTTTCACCTTCGCTCTTGCCCTTCTTCTTCTTGTGGGGCTTCTCTTTCTTGGCCTCGTCCGCGGGCGCTCCCGCGGCGGGCTTGGCCGGCGCGGGTTTGGGCGGGGCGAGCGGCGTCTCGACTTCGACGTATTCCTCCTCGGCCTGCTGGACCACGTCGATCGGGGCCTCATCGGGGACGGCCTCGAACTCGTCATAGAAGATCGTACCCGGCGCGTCCACGGCCTCCCGGACCGGGGCCTCGACCTCGATCTCCTCTTCGACCGGGATCTCCTCGGGCACGGGCAGGGCTTCGTGGTAGGCGTAGATGCCCTTCTTCTTGTCCGACTTGGAGAACTCGGACGAATTCAGGAGCGTGAGCTCGACGTCCTCCGGCAAGGTCCGTTTCAGGACGTCGACGAGGTGATAGGCCCGGAGGTAATGGAGGGCGTGGCCTGCCGAGGCCGCGCTGAAGTTCTTGAAGACGAGGATGAGCAGGTCCTTGAGGTTCAGGCCTTCGCGCTCGGGGTAGTGGGTGACGAGCTTCTGCAGGGTCTCGCGCTCGAGATAGATGATCTTGTTGGGCATGGCCAGCGTCGCCGTCTCGGCCACGTCCGTGAACATGTCGGCGGCCGGGTCGTAGGCCATCTTGGCCACGGAGATCTTCTTCTTGGACTTCTTCAGCCGGAAATGGAACTGGGTCGGGCCCTTGCGCTCCAGGGTCAGGCTCGTGCCCTGGGGGATGTTGTGCGCGGCGAAGAAGGCTTTCAGACCTAGAAAGAAGTCCTGGGTCGGGTAGTAATAGACGATGTGCGTCTTGTTGTCGTCGGCGTCGGTGAAGACGTATTCCCGCGAGTGGGCCAGGTCCTTGTGGAACGGCTTCGGGATCTTGACCGCGCCCGACACGATCTCGCGCCAGGAGAGGTAGACCTTGAGCGGGAATTCGTGGCCCGCGGGCTCGGGCAGCTCGGGCGACTCGAACTCGACGAGCGGGGCCGCGGGCGCCGAGATGGCCAGGTTCTCGGGCATGGCGTTCAGGACGCTCTTAAGGTGCCACTTGCCCCAGTCGACAGGCGACACCGGCAGGAATTCCTTCTTGCGCTTGGTCTCGAGGTAATGGGCGAGCCCGAGGCAGGTGATGTCGAACAGGTCGCTCGAGGCCTCGAGGCCGAAGAACTGCCGGACGAGGTCGGCTGTGGCGGCCGATTCCTTCGTGGCGGTGATGTGGGCCTCGATCTCCTTGATCTTCTCCTCGGGCAGGGCGGGCTGGTGGGCGGTGAGCTGCCAGCGGTTGCCCCAGGCGAGGAACTTCGGCGATTTCGCGAGGGCGGTCCGCAGGCTTCGCTCGAGCGCCTTAAGGTCCCGGTCGGTCATCGGGAGCTCGGTCAGGCGCGGATCGTTGTCGCGGCCCATGATCTTCGGCGCGTCGTTCGTCCCGGCGGTGTTGGACGGCAGGAGGACCTGGGTCTTGGATTTTTTCATGTAGTCGATGTACTTGCGGAACGTCCCGCCGCCGATGTAATCGACTTCGAGCATTTCTCCAAGGCCCTTGTAGAGGGTTTTGTGGACCACGGTCAGGACGACGGCGCCTTTGAACGGCTCCACGGTCTTGGAGCTGACGGTCAGCGGCTCGTCGTATTCCTTGTAGACCGGATCGCCAACCTGATAGACGCAAGCCGGGTCATAGAGCTTGACGTCCTGAATGCGCTGGTCGGCGGTCTTGCGGAAGGCCAGCTTCTCGGCCAGCTCCCGGGCCGCGGTCGGCTTCTGGGTCTTCGACAGCTCTTGCTCGAGGAAAGCGATGTCGTCCGGGGTCATCTGGACGAGGGTGTTGTCTTTATCCATTTTTCTTTCTGTTCCCCATCAGCGTTACCATGATCGCCTTTTGGGCGTGGAGCCGGTTTTCCGCCTGGTCGAATACGACCGATTGCGGCGATTCGAAGACCGAAGCCGACACCTCCTCCTCCCGGTGGGCGGGCAGGCAGTGGAGGAAGATCGCGTCGGGCTTGGCCTGGGCCATGAGGGCCGGGCTGACCTGGAAGGGGGCGAAGATCTTCGCCCGGGCCTCCTTCTCCGACTCCTGGCCCATCGAGGCCCAGACGTCGGTGTAGACGGCGTCGGCGTTCCGGACCGCCTCCTTCGGGTCGTTGGTGATGACGAGCGAGAATCCGGTCTCCTTCCCGTCCTCGAGGGCGAGCTTCGTGATCCCGGGGTTCGGCTCGAAGCCTTTCGGCGTCCCGACGGCCATGGACGTCCCGGCCTTGGCCGCGGCGAGCATCAGGCTGTGGCAGACGTTGTTCCCGTCGCCGAGGTAGGCCAGCTTGACGCCCGCCAGGCCGCCCTTCTTCTCGCGGAGGGTGAGGAAGTCGGCCATGCCCTGGCAGGGGTGGTTGAGGTCGCTCAGGCCGTTGATCACCGGGACGGACGAGGCCCGGGCCAGGCGGACAACGGTGTCGTGGCTGAAGGTCCGGATCATGATCCCGTCCACCCAGCGCTCGAGGTTGTGGGCGACGTCCTCGATGGTCTCGCGCGTGCCGATCTGGATCTCGGCCGGGCTGAGGTAGATCCCCTTGCCGCCGAGCTCGTGCATCCCGACTTCGAAGGTCATCCGCGTCCGGAGCGACGGCTTCTCGAAGACCATGGCCAGGACCTGGCCCTTGAGCGTCTTGCGGTATTTGTCGGGATTTTCCTTGATCTTGGTCGCGAGGTCCAGGATCTCATGGAATTCGTAGCGCGTGATGTCGTGGATGGAAATGAAATCCTTGTTCATGGCTCTTTCCTCACATTCCTCTTACGTCTCGGTCGGTCCTCAGGCCGTGATCCGCGTCCCCGATCGTCCGATCAGGGCGGCCTTGAGATGGGCGGCGTCCGTGATCAGGACTTCCCGGCCGCCGGCCCGGATGTATTCGATGGCGGCCCGGATCTTCGGCCCCATTGAGCCCGGAGGGAACTGCCCCTCGTCGAGGAGGGCCTGCGCCTCCGCGATCGTGAGCCCGGACGATTCCCGCTGGCCGGGCTTTCCGAAATCGATGTAGACTTTTTCGATGCCGGTCAGGATGATGAACAGATCCGCCTTGACCTCGCGGGCGATGAGGCTCGAGGCGTAGTCCTTGTCGATGACCGCCTCCACGCCCTCGTACAGCCCGCGGTTGTTGAGGATGACCGGGATGCCGCCGCCGCCGGCGGCGATCACGATCCGCCCCGCCTCGACGAGGTCGTGGATGATCCACTTGGGGACGATGTCGATCGGCTTGGGGGAGGGGACGACCTTGCGGTAGCCCCGGCCTGCGTCCTCGACCATGGTCCATTTCTTCTCCCGGGCGAGCTGCTGGGCCCGGTATCGGGTGTAAAAGGGGCCGACGGGCTTGGTCGGCTTTTCGAAGGCGGGGTCGTGGCGGTCGACGAGGACCGGGGTGATCAGGGTGATCACGTCCTTATCGATCGACCGGCGCCGCAGCTCATTCGTGATCGCCCGCTCGAGCATGAAGCCCATGCTGCCCTCGGTCATGGCGTTGCAGATGTCCAGCGTGTAGGGCGGGATCTTGGTGACCGCCTCCTCCATCTGGATGAGCAGGTTCCCGACCTGGGGGCCGTTGCCGTGGACGATGATCAGCTCGTAGCCCTTGCGGACGATGTGGACTATCAGTCGGGCCGCCTTTTCGGCGTTCTTCTCCTGTTCGTCCTGGACCCCCCTCTGAGTCTCGGGGAGAAGGGCATTTCCCCCGAAGGCGATGAGGGCCAGGCGACGTTTGACCGGCATGGATCTCCGCGCTCAGAACTTCTGGAGCACGTCCTCCAGGCTGGGAGACCCGATCTCCTCGAGCTCGTAGCCCACGGGCAGCAGCGGCTGCCGGGTCTGGATGAGCCGGTTGAGGTCGATGGGCGTGGCGCTGAGGATCAGGTCGCAGTCGATCTTGGCGATCGTCTCGGCCAGCTCGTGGACCTGGGTGTCGCCGTAGCCCATGGCCGGCAGGACCTTGTCCAGGTGGCTGTACTTCTCGAACGTCGCCTTGATGCTGCCGACCGCCGCCGGGCGGGGGTCGATGATCTCGGCGGCCCCGTATTTCTGGGCGGCGACGATGCCCGCCCCGAAGGTCATTCCGCCGTGGGTCAGGGTCGGGCCGTCCTCGATGACGAGCACCCGCTTGCCCCGGATCTGCTCGCCGTTCTCGACGATCGTCGGGGAGTTGGCCTTGATGACGATGGCCGCGGGATTGATCTTCTTGATGTTGTCCAGGACCTTCTCGATCCCCTCCTTGGGGGCGGTGTCCATCTTGTTGACGATGATGACGTCGGCCCGGCGGAAGTTCGTCTCCCCGGGGTAGTAGAGCAGTTCGTGGCCGGCCCGGTGCGGGTCGACGACGACGATTTCGAGGTCGGACTTGTAGAAGGGGAAGTCGTTGTTCCCGCCGTCCCAGAGGATGACGTCGGCTTCCTTCTCGGCCTCCCGGAGGATGGCCTCGTAGTCCACGCCGGCGTAGACGACGATCCCGTTCTTGACGTGGGGTTCGTACTCCTCGCGCTCCTCGATCGTGCACTCGTTCTTGGTCATGTCGTCGTAGGTGGCGAAGCGCTGGACCTTCTGCTTGGCCAGGTCGCCGTAGGGCATCGGGTGGCGGATGGCGACGACGCTCCGGCCCTTCTTCTTGAGGATGAGGGCGACCTTGCGGGAGGTCTGGCTCTTGCCGCAGCCCGTCCGGACCGCGCAGACCGAGACGACCGGCCGCTTGCTCTTGATCATCGTGTCGACGGGCCCGAGGAGGACGAAGCTCGCTCCGGCCGCCTGGACCTGGGAGGCTTTATGCATGACGTACTCGTGGGGGAGGTCGCTGTAGGAGAGGTAGACTTTGGTGACGCCGTGCTTGCGGATCAGGGCGTCGAGCTGGTCTTCGGCATAGATGGGAATGCCGTCGTTGTAGAGCTTGCCGGCCAGGACGGCCGGGTACTTCCGGCCATCGATGTCCGGAATCTGGGTCGCCGTGAAGGCCACGACGTGGAAGTTGGGATTGTCCCGGAAATACGTGTTGAAATTGTGGAAATCCCGCCCCGCGGCGCCCATGATGATCACTTTTTTCATAAATACTTCTCCTTCCAAAATCGGCTGAAAACTAAATTGTCGGTCAAAGAAAGGGGTAGTATACCCGAAAATGGCCCTGTCCTCAAGGGGACGCGAGAGTTAATAGGGGCTGAGGAGGACGGGTCGAAAACACGCGATCTCTTCTTTCCTTTTTCCCGGTTGACGAGCCGTAGTGTTTTCATTAAGATATACGCGCTCTGAACGTCTCTCAGGCGCGTAGCTCAGTGGGAGAGCGCTTCCCTGACACGGAAGAGGCCGTGGGTTCAATCCCCTCCGCGCCTACCATGAATATGAAGGAGTGTCTTTACACGCAACATATAGATATGGAGCCTTTCTCGCTCGAGGTCCTGCGCCACAGCACGTCGCACCTCCTTGCCCAGGCGGTGCTCGAGCTCTTCCCCGGCACGCAGGCCGGGATCGGCCCGGCCGTGGACAACGGGTTCTTCTACGACTTCCTCCGCGACTGTCCGTTCAGCGTCGAGGACCTCTCCGCCATCGAAGCGAAGATGCGCGAGGTCGTTGCGGCGGACATGCCCCTCGAGAAGCTGACTCTGGCCAAGGACGAGGCGATCCGCCTGTTCGAGGGGATGGGCCAGACTCTCAAGGTCGAGCTCATCCGCGAAAAGGGCGGCGATTCCGTCACCTGCTACCGGCAGGGGAGCTTCGTCGATTTCTGTCTCGGCCCGCACCTCGCCTCGACCGGGGCCCTCCCGCACTTCAAGCTCCTGTCCGTTTCGGGCGCCTATTGGAAGGGTGACGAAAAGGGCATCCAGCTCCAGCGTATCCACGGGACCGCCTTCCCGACCCGGAAGGAACTCGACGACTATCTGACCCTCCTCGAGGAGGCCAAGAAGCGCGACCACCGCCGCCTCGGCCTTGACCTCGACCTCTTCAGCACCGCCGAGGAGCTCGGCGGCGGCCTGATCCTCTGGCATCCCAAGGGGGGCCGCATCCGGGCGATCATAGAGCAGTATTGGCGGGAGCGGCACTGGGCGGGCGGCTACGACGTCCTCTACACCCCCCACATCGGGCGGGAGGTTCTGTGGCAGACTTCGGGCCACCTCGATTTCTACAAGGACGGCATGTATTCGCCGATGGACATCGACGGGCAGAACTACTACCTGAAGCCGATGAACTGCCCCTTCCACATCCTCATCTACAAGTCCCGGATGCGGTCCTACCGGGATCTGCCTCTCCGCTGGGCGGAACTGGGGACCGTCTACCGCTACGAGCGGAGCGGGGTCCTCCACGGCCTGCTCCGCGTCCGGGGATTCACCCAGGACGACGCCCACATCATCTGCACCCCCGACCAGATGGAGGCCGAGATCCTGCGGGTCCTCGACTTCTCGACCAGCGTCCTGGGCGCCTTCGGCTTCACCGACACCAAGATCGAGCTTTCGGTCCGCGATCCCAAGAACACTACGAAGTACGCGGGGAGCGACGAGATGTGGCGGACGGCCGAGGCGTCTCTCGTCAAGGCCCTCGACGCCCGGGGCGTCGCCTACGAGCGGATGGAAGGCGAGGCCGTCTTCTATGGCCCCAAGATCGACATCAAGGTCAAGGACGCCATCGGCCGGCTCTGGCAGTGCACGACCATCCAGTTCGATTTCAACGAGCCCGAGCGCTTCAAGATGGCCTACATCGCCGAGGACGGCCGGGAACACCAGCCCTACATGATCCACCGGACGCTGCTGGGTTCCCTCGAGCGGTTCTTCGGGATCCTGATCGAGCACTACAACGGCAACTTCCCGCTGTGGCTCGCGCCCGTCCAGGTCGAAGTCCTGCCCATCGCCGATCGGCACGACGATTACGCCCGGGCGCTCGAGGCCCGGCTCAAGGCCGCCGGGCTGCGCGCCCACGCCGACCTGCGGCGGGAAAAGCTCAACTATAAGATCCGCGAGGCCGAGCGCTTGAAAGTCCCTCTCATCCTGGTCGCCGGCGACAAGGAAGTGGCCGCCGGGACGGCCTCGCTCCGTGTCCACGGCCAGGGCGACAAGGGGACGGTGGACCTGGCCGCGTTCCTGGCCCGCGTCAAAGCCTTGGATGACGATAAATCGCTGAGCGTGAATCTATGAAGGAGGCCCGACATTTTTAGAGGAAGACAACCCTATCCGCCCGCGAGCAAGCCGAGACCCCACCGGACGAACGAAATGATACGCCCCGGAGAAATCCGGGTGATCGACGACGAGAAGAAGCAGCTGGGCGTCATGTCGGCGTCCGACGCCCTGTCCCTCGCCCGGCAGCGCGGCCTCGACCTGGTCGAGATCGCCCCGGCGGCCCTGCCGCCCGTCTGCCGGATCATGGACTACGGCAAGTTCCTGTACGAGCTGCACAAGCAGGACCACGAGGCCAAGAAGCACCAGAAGACGATCCAGATCAAGGAGATCAAATTCCGGCCGAAGATCAGCGTCCACGACTACGCCTTCAAGATGAAACACGTCCAGCGCTTCCTCGACGAAGGCGACAAGGTGAAAATCACGGTCATGCTCCGCGGCCGCGAGAAGTCGCGGCCGGAGCTGGGCGTCCAGATCCTTGACCGAGTCCTCGTCGACGTCCAGGGGGTCGGCAAGCAGGATGGATCCATGCGGAAACAGGACTGGGCCGTGTCGGCGCTGCTCATCCCCGCGAAAACAGGAGGAAAAGATGCCAAAGCTAAAAACCCACAAAGGAGCCAAGAAGAGATTCAAGGTCACGGCGAACAAAAAAGTGACCCGCAGCAAGGCCAATAAGCGCCACATCCTGACCACCAAGGATTCCAAGCGGAAGCGGAACCTCGGACGGAAGACCTTGGTCAGCCAGGCGGACATCCATACCGTCCGCCTGATGCTGCCCTACGATTTTTAAGAAACGGAGTATTCCATGCCTAGAGCGAAACGCGGACCTAAGAAGAAGAACCGCAGAGTCAAAATCCTGAAGCAGGCCAAGGGCTATTGGGGCGCGCGAAGCTCCAACTACCGCACCGCCAAAGAGGCGGTGGAACACGCCCTGACCTACGCCTACCGCGACCGGCGGACCAAGAAGCGCGACTTCCGGCGCCTGTGGATCGTCCGGGTCAAGGCCGCGGCCATGATCAACGGGCTGACCTACAGCCGGTTCATTCAGGGCTTGAAGAAACTCGGCATCGAACTCGACCGGAAAGTCTTGGCCGAACTTGCGGTCAACGGCCCCGACACGTTCGCCCGGATCGCGGCGAAAGTGAAAGATGCCCTCGCCCAGCCTGCATAAGTTCTCGACGACGATCGAGGCTTATCGGACGAAGCTCGCGGACGAATCCGCCCAAGTCCGGGACCTCCGGGCCCTCGACGAGGTCCGCAACCGGTTTCTCAGCCGCAAGCGCGGCGCCATCACTCTCCTCTTCGAGGAGATGAAGGCCCTCCCGGCCGAGGAAAGACCGGCCGCGGGGCAGTTGATCAACGGCCTGAAAAACGACGTCCAGGAGCGGCTGGACGCGCTCGAGGCCAAGCTCAAGACGCCGGTCCGCACCCGGCCCGAGATCGACCTCACCCTCCCCGGCGAGCGGCTGCCTTGGGGTGCGGCCCATCCGATCCGCCTCTTCCAGCAGGAGCTCGAGGGGATCTTCCTCGAGATGGGGTTCGCGATCGCCGACGGTCCCGAGATCGAGACCGACTACTACAACTTCGAGGCGCTGAACTTCCCGCCCCACCACCCGGCGCGCGACGTCTGGGACACGCTCTACATCGACGACGCCCTCCTCCTCCGGACGCACACCTCGCCCGTCCAGATCCGGGTGATGGAGAAGCAGAAGCCCCCGATCCGGATCATCATCCCGGGCAAGGTCTTCCGCCGCGACGTGCCCGACCCGACCCACCTGCCCATGTTCTTCCAGCTCGAGGGCCTGGTCGTGGATGAGGGCGTCACCTTCGCCCACCTCAAGGGGACGTTGGAGCACTTCCTCCGGCGGCTGTTCGGCGAAAAGCTCAAGATCCGGTTCCGGCCGAGCTTCTTCCCGTTCACCGAGCCCTCGGCCGAGGTCGACATCGAATGCCTGGCCTGCGGCCGGAAGGACCCCGCCTGCCGCGTCTGCGGCGGCACGGGCTGGAAGGAGATCCTCGGCGCGGGCATGGTCGATCCCCAGGTGTTCAAGAACGTCAACATCGACCCCGAGAAGTATTCGGGCTGGGCCTTCGGCCTGGGCATCGACCGGACGGCCATGTTCGCCTTCGGGATCCCGGACATGCGCTATTTCTTTGAAAACGACCTCCGGTTCATCCGGCAATTCCACCTCAAATGAAGATCAGTCTGAATTGGCTCCGGGAATACGTCGACGTCGACCTTCCCCTCCGCGAGTTCCTCGACCGCCTGATCATGATCGGCTTCGGCGTCGAGGGGACCGAGGAGATCGGCGGCGACGTCGTCCTCGACGTCGAGACCTACGCCAACCGGCCCGACACGCTCGGCCATCTCGGCCTGGCCCGCGAGGTCGCGGCGATGCTCGGCCGGCCGCTCAAGGAGCGGACCTGGCCGGTCGTCGAGTTCGCCTCCTCCACGGCCGAGCTCGTCGACGTCCAGATTCTCGACGAGGACCTCTGCCCGCGGTACTGCGGCCTCGTCGTCAAGGGCATCAAGATCGGGCCGTCGCCGGATTGGCTCCGGGCGCGGATCGAAGCCATGGGCCTCAAGCCCATCAACAATATCGTCGACGTCTCGAACTATGTCCTGTTCGCCACGGCCCAGCCCATCCACGCCTTCGACCTGGCCAAGCTCGCCGGCCCGCGGATCGCCGTCCGCCGGGCGAAGAAGGGCGAAACGATCCGGACCCTCGACGGGAAGGACGTCACGCTCCTGCCCGACATGCTGGTGATCGCCGACGAGAAGCGGCCCGTGGCCGTGGCCGGGGTGATCGGCGGCCTGGATTCCGCCGTTTCGGAGACGACCACGGACGTGTTCATCGAGAGCGCGACGTTCGATTCGGTGTCCGTCCGCCGGACGCGCAAAGCGCTCGAGATCCAGACCGACGCCAGCTACCGCTTCGAGCGCGGTGCGGACATCGGCTTCGCCCCGCAGGCCGCGCTCATGGCCGCCTCTCTCCTGACGCCGTTCGGCGGCAAGACGGCCCGGCCGATGGCCGACATCTATCCCAAGCCCCGCAAGACAAAGGAGATTGTCCTCCGCGGCCGCCGCGTGGCCGACCTCCTCGGCGCGGCGCCGGACCCGGTCTTCATCGAGACGACGCTCGAGGCGCTCGGCTTCTCGCTCAAAACGAACCAGAGCGGCGTCTGGCGCGTCCAGGCCCCGTCGTTCCGGCTGGACATCGAGCGCGAAGCCGACCTGGTCGAGGAGATCGCCCGATTTTACGGCTACGACCGGATCCCGTCCATCGTCCCGGCGCTCGAGGTCCTCGAGAGCGCCCCCTCCGAAAAGGAGCGGATCCGCCGGTTCGCCCAGCAGTTCTTCCATTTCGGGTTCGACGAGGTCATCAACCAGAGCTTCGCCGACCCCGAGAAGGAGGCCGTCCTCCGGAGCGGATCCACGGCGGTCGCGATCCGGAACCCGATCTCGTCCAAGGCCTCGCTCCTCCGCACGACCCTGCTCGGCGGCCTGCTCGAGAACACCGCCTGGAACCGGAACCGCGGCCTGGAAGGCGTCCACATCTTCGAAATCGGCAACATCTACCGCCGGGATGACGATCGCCCCTCCGAGCGGCTGACTCTCGGCCTGTGCTCGACCGGCCCGCTCGCCGCCCCGCATTGGGCGCGGCGGCCGGAGCCTGATCCGTTCTTCCATCTCAAGGGGGCGGTCGAAGCGGCGCTCGAGACCCTGCGCTACGCCGCCGTGACCTTCGAGGAGGCGCCCCACGCGTTCTTTGAGGAGGGCCAGGCCCTGGCCGTGGGGTACAGGGGCGAGCGGATCGGACGGATGGGCCGGGTCGACGGCCGCCTGCTCGCGGTCTACGGGATCGATGGCCCCGTCCATGCCGTCGAAATCGACGTGTCCCTCCTCTTCGACAAGCAGCCCCGGCCCTTCGAATACGCCCCGCTCCCGAAGTTCCCGGCCGTCGTCCGCGACCTGTCGTTCCTGGTGGACCGGACGGTCCCGTACCAGGAGATCGCCGCGGCGGTGGAGAAGATGTCGGTGCCCTACCTCGAGAGCTTCGGGATCATCGACCGCTACGCGGGCGGGACCATCCCTCAGGACAAGGCCAGCCTCTCGCTCCGCTTCGTCTACCGCAACCCGAAAGCCACGCTCACCGCCGAGGATGTCGACCGGGCCGAGCACAAGCTCCTCATGGCCCTCAAGGCCGCCCTGAAAATCCAACGGCGGGAAGGAGGAACCCCGTGACCACCGAACTCGAGCGCATCAAAGTTCTGGAAGGCAAGATCGGCCACGTCATCGACTACGTCAACAAGCTCGCCGGCGAGAACGACAAGCTCCGCCAGCAGCTCAAGGATCTCCGCGCCGAGAAGAAGGACATGGAGGAGCTCGCCCGCCGGTCCGGGAAGCTTGACGAGGAGCTCAAAAGGTACGACAATGAAAGGGAGCTCCTCAAGAGCAAGATCGAGGCCCTCATCGGCCAGATCGACAAGCTCGGCATATGATTGACAAGATCATCGAAATCGAGGTCTACAAAAGACCTTATAAAATACGAGTCAAAGGTGAAGAGGACGAAAAGTACGTCAACCATCTGACGGCCTATGTGGACCAGAAAATGCAGGAGATCGCCGTGAAGTCGAAATCGACGGACGCGCTCAAGATCGCGGTGCTCGCGCTCTTGAACATCGCGGACGACTATTTCGTCTGCCGCAGGCGGCTGGATCAATTGGACGAGGCCCTGGGTCAGATGGAAACCGAGTTCGAAAGTTTGGAGAGCCGTCTTTTCAAAGATGAAAATGTCTACCCGAATATCGAGAAAGCGACATCCTAGGCCGGCCGTGCCCTTCCCGGGCCCGTCCGGGCCATCGGGAACGCCGGCTCCGTAAGCGCTCTCCTTTCGCCTCAATTCGCCTCGCCTTTGGCTCCGAGGAGGTGGATTGTGGTTAACACGCTGATCATCGCAGGTTTGGCCGCTCTCGGGATCCTGGCCGCCGTCATCATAGTCGTCCTGCTCAAGAAGAACGCGGGGGTCAAAGGACTCGTCCGGGCGAGCCAGGAGGCCGAAGCGGCCTTGGAGCAGGCCCGCGCCCAGGCCGATAAGCTCGTCAAGGACGCCCAGCAACAAGCCAAAGCCAAGCTCGATTCGGCCGACGCCGAGTTCGAGTCTCAGGCCCGGGAGAAGCGCCGCAAGCTCAACGAGACCGAACGGCGCTTGGTGGTCAAGGAAGAGAACCTCGACCGCAAGCTCCAGGGGGTCGACCGCCGCGACCGCGAGGTGGTAAACAAAGAGCGCCGGATCGCCCAGAAGGAAAAGGACGTCGAGGCCATCGAGGAAAAGGCCAACGCCCTGGTCCAGCAGCAGATGCAGGAGCTCGAGCGCGTCGCCGGGCTCAGCCAGGAGGAGGCGAAGGGCCAGCTCATCCGGAAGATCGAGGATGAGGCCAAGCTCGAGGCCGTCCAGGTCGTCCGCCGCATCGAGGAGGACACCCGGGCCAGGAGCCGCCAGCTCTCGAGCGAAATCATCAGCCAGGCCATCCAGCGGTCGGCGGCCGAGCACGTCGTCGAATCGACCGTGTCGGTCGTGGACCTGCCGAGCGAGGACATGAAGGGCCGGATCATCGGCCGCGAGGGCCGCAACATCCGGGCCCTGGAGATGGCCACGGGGGTCGACATCATCGTCGACGACACGCCCGAGGCCGTCATCCTCTCGAGCTTCGATCCCATCCGCCGCGAGACGGCCCGCCTGGCCATCCAGAAGCTCGTCGTCGACGGCCGGATCCACCCGGCCCGGATCGAGGAGATCGTCGAGAACGTCCGGGCCGACCTCGAGGAGAAGATCCGCCAGGAAGGGGAGTCCGCGGCCTACGAGCTCCGCGTCCAGAACCTCCACCCCGAGCTGATCAAGCTCCTTGGCCGGCTCCGCTACCGGACGAGCTACGGCCAGAACGTCCTCCAGCACTCAAAGGAGGTGGCGTTCCTGGCGGCGGCCATGGCCACCGAGCTCGGGCTCAACACCCACGTCGCCCTGCGGGCCGGCCTGCTCCACGACGTGGGGAAGGCCGTCGACCGCGAGGTCGAGGGCACGCACACCGAGCTGAGCGTTGAGCGCTGCCGCAAGTACGGCGAGTCGGAGGCCGTGGTCCAGGCCATCGCCAGCCATCACCGCGACGTCGACTTTTCCTCGATCGAAGCGGTCCTCGTCCAGTCGGCCGACACGATCTCGGCCGCGCGGCCGGGGGCGCGGCGCGAGCTCCTCGAGACGTACATCAAGCGGCTGGAGAAGCTCGAAGGTCTGGCCAAGGGGTTCGAGGGCGTCGGCAAGGCGTTCGCCCTCCAGGCCGGCCGCGAAATCCGGATCATGGTCGAACCCCAAAAGATCTCGGACGACAAGGCAGCCCTGATCGCCAAGGAGATCGCGGCGAAGATCAAGAGCGAGCTCGATTATCCCGGGCAGATCAAGGTCACGGTCATCCGGGAAATGAGGGCCGTGGAATATGCCCGCTAAGGCTCCGCTCGGCGTTCTCTTCATCGGCGACATCATCGGCCGGCCGGGCCGGAACGCGGTCCGGCGGTTCCTCCCGGGCCTGCGGGCCAAGTACGCCCCGGCCTTCGTCGTGGCCAACGGCGAGAACGCGGCCGGCGGGGTCGGCATCACCGAGGACATCGGCCGGGACCTGTTCGGCCTGGTCGACGTCCTGACCTCGGGCAACCACATCTGGGACAAGAAAGAAGCCCTGGGCTACCTCGACCGGGAGCCCCGCCTCGTCCGGCCGGCGAACTACCCGCCGATGAACCCGGGCCGCGGCGCGTACGTCGCGACGGATGCGAAGGGGCGCAAGCTCGCCGTCCTCAACCTCCAGGGCAGGGTGTTCATGGAGGCGCTCGATTGCCCGTTCCGGACGGCCGACGAGTACGTGACCCGGCTCCGGGCCGAGACGCCGGCCGTGCTGGTCGACCTCCACGCCGAGGCGACCTCGGAGAAGCAGGCCCTGGGCTGGCACCTGGACGGCCGGGTGTCGGCGGTCGTCGGGACGCACACCCACGTGCCGACGGCCGACGAGCGCATCCTGCCGGGCGGCACGGCCTACATCACCGACGTCGGCATGGCCGGCGCCCGGGACTCGGTCATCGGGATTCAGCGCGAGCAGGCCATCCAGAAGTTTCTGACCGGGCGTCCGCACCGCTTCGAGCCGGCTAAGGGCGGCCTGTTCCTCTCGGCGGTCTTCATCGCGATCGATCCGGAATCCGGACGGGCGCTGTCCATCGCCCGCGAGGTTCTGACCGCGGAAGACGCCGGGGCCGGGGAGGCGCCATGAAGCCCGAGAGCCTCGTCCGGCCCGACCGGACGTACACCGTCAGCGAGCTGACCGAGCTCGTCAAGCTCATGCTCGAGGCGGGCTTCCCGCAGGTCTGGGTCACGGGCGAGGTCTCGAATTTCCACAAGCACGCCTCGGGCCACATGTATTTCTCCCTGAAGGACGAGAAGTGCCAGCTCCGGGCCGTGATGTGGCGGAGCGACGCCGCGCGCGTCAAGTTCGCCCTCAAGGACGGCCAGCAGCTCCTCTGCCGGGGCCGGATCAGCGTCTACGAGGCCCGGGGCGAATACCAGTTCGTCGTCGATGCGGTCGAGCCGAAGGGGAAGGGCGCGCTCCAGCTCGCCTTCGAGCAACTCAAGGAGAAGCTCCGGGCCGAGGGCCTGTTCGACCCGGCGCGGAAGCGGAAGCTCCCCCTCCTGCCGAAGAGGATCGGGATCGTCACCTCGCCGAAGGGCGCGGCCCTCGTCGACATCCTGCGGACGCTCGAGCGGCGTTTCGCGAAACTCGAGGTCCTGATCTACCCGGCCCAGGTCCAGGGCGCGGGCGCGGCGGCCCAGATCGTCGAGGGCCTCGACTACCTCGGGACGCTCGGCGGCCTCGACGCGATCATCGTCGGCCGGGGCGGGGGGTCGATCGAGGACCTGTGGGCGTTCAACGAGGAGCCGGTCGCGCGCGCGATCGCCCGGTCGCCGGTGCCGGTCATCTCGGCGGTCGGCCACGAGGTCGACTTCACGATCGCCGATTTCGTGGCCGACATCCGGGCCTCGACCCCGACGGCCGCGGCCGAGATGGTCGTCGACACGGAGGCGGCGTTCGCCGAGCGGATCGAGAACCTCGGCCGCCGCGCGTATCAAAGCGCGAAGTTCGCCATCGAGGAGCGCAAGAGCGAGGTCGTGACGCTTGCCCAGCACCGCATCTTCCAGAACTTCAAGGTGCGGCTCCTGAACCTCGCCCAGGACGTCGACGGCCTGGAGGAGCGGGCCTGGGAGGTCGTGCGCGGCGAGCAGCGGAAGATCGCCGAGACCAAGGCCCGAGCGGGGCTGCTGTGCGAGCGGATGGCGGGCCGATTTCAAGCCCTCCTGCGCGACAAGCAGGCCGCCTGGGAGCGGCTGGCCGCGGCGCTCCACGGCCAAAGCCCGCTCGACACGCTGAAGAAGGGCTACACGCTCTGCTGGTCGGGCGACGGCCGGCGGGCCGTGACCGGGATCGGCGGGGTCCGCGAAGCGGACCACATGCTCGTTTCGTTTTACCGGGGCGAGTTCCGCTGCCGGGTCGAGGCGGTGGACCGCGAGAAAACGATCGAGTCGCGGGCCGAAAAAATCGAATAGGGGCCGGAGGACCGCGTTCGCCGGAGCGCCGGTCGCCCCGCCCCCGCGGAGGGAACGATGAAGGACAAGGACCTGAATTTCGAAAAAGCGCTGGCCGACCTGGAGCAGACGGTCGACAAGCTCGAGAAGGGCGGGCTCAGCCTGAACGAGTCGCTCGGCCTGTTCGAACGGGGCGTCAAGCTCGCCCGGTTCCTCCGCGAGGAGCTCGACAAGGCCGAAAAAAAGGTCGAGATCCTGCTCAAGGACGGGAAAGGCGACGTGCACCGCGAGCCCTTCAGCCTTGAGGACGAAGGGGAGGACAGCATCCCGGAAGGCGCCGAAACGCCAGCCAGGGAGTCGGCCCCGCGCTCCGTGAAGAAGAAACCGGAAGACGACGACGTCCTGCCGTTTTAATAGGTAAAAGGGGTCAGGTCTTAACATTTGACAGATTTGACTCGGCCTGACCCCGGAGTGCCAGGTCTCGCCAAAAATATTAAAAGTTAAGACCTGACCCCTAGGGGGAACGGACATGGGAACCGAACGGACGTTGGCCCGGCGGGGGAGGGCGGTGGAGCGCGAGCTCGACCGCATCCTCGCCCGGCGCGACACGCTTCTCTACCAGGCCATGCGCTATGCCGTCCTCGGCGGCGGGAAGCGCTTCCGGCCGATTCTCTGCCTCTCGACCGCGGCCGCCCTCGGCGGGGACGAGGCCCTGGCCCTGCCCTTCGCCTGCGGCCTCGAGCTCATCCACAACTATTCGCTCGTCCACGACGACCTGCCCTGCATGGACGACGACAACCTCCGCCGCGGCCGGCCGACCTGCCACCGCGAGTTCGGGGAGGACATAGCGCTCCTCGCCGGCGACGGCCTGTTGACCTTGGCCTTCGAGGTCATGGCCGCCGCCCCCGTCCCGCGGCGGCTCCTCGCCGCGAAGGCCCTGATCATCCACGAGACCGCGCGCCTGGCCGGCGTGGACGGGATGATCGGCGGCCAGCTCCTCGACATCACATACGCGGCCGAGACCGCCACCGAGGAGGGCCTGACCGAGCTCATGATCAAGAAGACCGGCGCCCTGATCGTCGAAGCCGTCCGGGCCGGGGCGCGGATCGGCGGGGCGAAGCCCGCCGCACTCAAGGCGCTGACGCTCTACGGCGAAAACCTCGGCCTGGCCTTCCAGATCCGGGACGACATCCATGACGCGGACGAAACGCCGCGGAAAGGGCTCCCGGCCGTGCCCAACTACGCCCGGACCTTCGGTCCGGAACAGGCCCGGGAGCGCGTCGCCCGGCACGTCGAAGCCGCTCTGGCCGCCCTCGCCGCGGCGGGGATCAAGTCGGCCGAGCTCCGCGGCTTGGCCCGCCAGCTGATGGAGAGGTGAAGGGTGTCATCCCGAGGCCTGGCGAGGGATCTCCTCTGATGGGACCCGAGAGACTTCCGTTTAAGAAGAGGGGATCCCTCACTCCGTTCGGGATGACGACATGTTTGTTGTATAATCAGCGTTTGAGGCTGTATCCGCCATGCATACGCTGCTAGACAAGATATCGGGTCCGAATGACCTGAAGAAGCTCACGCCCGAGGAGCTGGTCCGGCTCGCGGGCGAGCTCCGGAGCTACATCATCGAAGTCGTGTCCCGGAACGGCGGCCACCTTGCCTCCAACCTGGGCGTCGTCGAGCTGACGATCGCCCTCCATTACGTCTTCGATTCGCCCCGGGACAAGATCATCTGGGACGTCGGCCACCAGGCTTACACCCACAAGATCCTCACCGGACGGCGCGAGGCGTTCCGCAGCCTGCGCCGCCAGGGCGGCATCCTCGGGTTTCCGAGCCGCGAGGAGAGTGTTCACGACATCTACAACACCGGCCACGCCTCGACCGCCCTCTCCGCCGCCCTCGGCCTGGCGGTCGCCCGCGACAAGCGGCAGGAGACGCACAAGGTCATCGCCGTGGTCGGCGACGGGGGTCTGACCGGCGGCATCGCCTGGGAGGCCCTGAACCAGATCGGCCACCTCCGCGAGAAGCTCATCATCGTCCTCAACTACAACGAGATGTCGATCTCGCCGAGCGTCGGGGCCCTGTCGAAATACTTGTCCTACCTCGCCACCGGGCAGCATTACCTCCGGATGAAGGACTACGCCAAGACGCTCCTCAAATCGATCCCGGGCCTCGGCTGGCCGATGATCAAGGCCGGCCGGGCGGTCGAGGACCTCTTCAAGAAGACGTTTTTCCCCGGGCTGCTCTTCGAGGAGCTCGGCCTGCGCTACATCGGCCCCGTCCAGGGCCACAGCCTGCCGTCGCTCATCGAGGTGTTCGAGGAGGCCAAGAAATACCAGGACGGCCCGATGCTCATCCACTGCGTCACGCGCAAGGGCCAGGGGTACCATCCGGCCCTGGAAAACCCGGCCCATTTCCACGGGGCCGCGCCGTTCGTCATCGAGACCGGCGAGCCCGCGGCGGCCGGGGGCAAGGCCTCGTTCTCGGCGATCTTCGGCGATACGATGGTCCGGATCGCCGAACGCGACCCCCAGGTGCTGGCCATCACCGCGGCCATGCTCGAGGGGACGGGACTGGCCAAGTTCGGGGAAAAGTTTCCGGAGCGGCTGTACGACGTCGGCATCGCCGAGCAGCACGCCGTGAATTTCGCCGCGGGGCTGGCCCTCAGCGGCTTCCAGCCCGTCTGCGCCATCTATTCCACCTTCCTCCAACGGGCCTACGACCAGGTCTACCACGACGTCTGCCTCCAGGACCTGCCGGTGGTCTTCGCCCTCGACCGGTCCGGCGTCGTGCCCGACGACGGTCCCACCCACCAGGGGATCAACGACATCGCCTATCTGCGCCACATGCCGAATATCATCCTCATGGCCCCGCGCGACGAGAACCAGCTCCAGCACATGCTCTACGCCGCGCTCGGCTACGGCCATCCCGTCGCCCTCCGCTTCCCCAAGGGCGAGGCGGTCGGCGTGCCGCTCGACCCGGACTTCCGCGATGTGCCGCTCGGCCGGAGCGAAACGCTCAAGGAAGGCCGGGACTTGCTCTTCGCCTACGGCAGCCTGGTCTATCCCGCCCTCGAGGCGGCGAAAAAGCTCGAAGCCGAGGGGATCAGCCTGGCGGTCGTCGACGCGAAGTTCGCCAAGCCCCTCGACGAGGCGGCGATCCTGAAATACGCGGAGGCGGGGCGGACGATCGTCACCGCGGAAGAGGCGGTGGTCGTCGGCGGGTTCGGCGGGGCGGTGCGCGAGCTCCTCGACCGGAACAAGCGCTTCGGGGTGAGGTTCCTGAGCCTCGGCCTACCGGTCGAGGTCTACCCGATGGGCAAGGCGGCCCAGATCAAGAAAGCGCTCCGCCTCGACGCGGACGGCCTCGCCGCCCAGATCCGGGAATTCTACTCCCCCCAGGATAGCTTCTCCCGCAGCAACTCGAAGTAGCTGCGCTGCGGGGACGAGACCAGCGCCAGGTCGACGTCCGCCCGCCTGATCTCGATCACGTCGTTCTTCACCATCGGAGAGCCGCGCTGGCCGTCGAGGGTCAGGAAGACCTCTTCGCCCGACGTCAGGAGCTGGGCCCGGACCGTCGAGGCGGACGAGACGACGATCGGCCGGAACGTCAGGGTGTGGGAGCAGATGGGCGTCAGGAGGAAGGCGGGGATGGCCGGCTGGAGGATCGGCCCGCCCGCCGAGAGGGAATAGGCCGTCGAGCCGGTGGGCGTCGCCACGATCAGGCCGTCGGCCCGCATCGTTTCGATCTCGCGGCCGTCGATCCAGATCCGAATGTGGATCATCCGGGCCAGGGCGCCTTTGTTGATGACGACGTCGTTCAGGCAGAGGCCGGGCTCGGATCGGCCGTTGAACCGGGCCTCGATGATCATCCGGGGATTGACGAGGCCCTCCCGGCCATCGAACAGGGCCTCGAGCGTCAGGGCCATCTCCTGAAGAGGCACCTCCGTCAGGAAGCCGAGGCTGCCCAGGTTGACGCCCATGACCGGCACGTTCCGGCGGGCGGCGATATGGGCGATGCTGAGGAGGGTCCCGTCCCCCCCGAGGACGACGACGAGGTCGACGAGCTCCGGAATCTTTTCGCGGGGGACGCCGCCCGGCCGGCCGAGCTTCTCCGCGGCGGCTTCCTCGAGGAGGCAGGCGACGTTCCGGGCGGCGAGGCAGGCTTCGAGGTCGGCCAGGGCGCTCTCGATGCGGGGAGCGTGGGGCTTGATGACGACGCCGACGGTCTTGATCGTTTTCATGCCGGTCGACCTCCTCGGGCTATTGTAGCCGTGGCGGGGATCGGATGCAATGGCGGCAAAATGTCATCCCGAGCGCAGCGAGGGATCCCCTCCGATGAAGAGGAGATCCCTCGCTGCGCTCGGGACGACACGAAAGGGAGTCATTGCGAGCGATCTTTGGGAGCGAAGCAATCCCCTCCGGCCGCAGGAGATCCCTCGCTGCGCTCGGGATGACAGCTTGGGCTCGATTTGACTTTTCCCCCTCCCAAATCTATCATGGACGCTCGTAATAGGCCGATCCGTTACCGCAACTAGAGGAGCGCGACATGTCCGATAGCATCGTCATCGTCACCGACGCCAACTTCGAAGAGGAAGTGCTCAAATCCCCCCTGCCCGTGATCGTGGATTTCTGGGCCGTATGGTGCGCCCCCTGCAAGATGATCGCCCCGATCGTGGATCAGATCGCGGTCGAATACAAGGACAAGCTCAAAGTCGGCAAGCTCGACGTGGATTCGAGCCGGGCCGTGCCGTCCAAATACGGCGTCCGGGGCATCCCCACGATCCTGATGTTCAAGGACGGCCAGCTGAAGGAAACGATCGTCGGCTCCCTGCCTAAGGACAAGATCGTCGCGACGATCAGCAAGCATTTCTGAGAAGAGGAGATTGCCACGCTGGAAAGGGGACACACAGCCCCGATTTCTCGAAAATGGGGACACAGAACACCTGCCCTCTCTCAGCAACAAGTATTCGTGGTTCTGTGTCCCCATTTTCGCTCTGTGTCCCCTTTCCAGCGCGCAATGATCGGGTTTTCCAATGACAGAAGCCTGTGACGTCGTCATCGTCGGCGCGGGGCCGGCCGGCCTCGCCGCGGCGCTCTACACCGGCCGGGCGCGCCTGGATACGATCGTCCTCGAAAAGTCGATCCCCGGCGGCCAGATCCTCATCAGCGACTGGATCGAGAACTACCCCGGCTTCCCGGAGGGCGTGGCGCCCCTCGAGCTGATGAACAAGTTCCGGGCCCAGGCCGAAGCCTTCGGGGCCCGGATCGTCATCGATGACGGCCGGACGATCGTCCCGGACGGCGACGCCTGGATCGTCAAGGGCGGGAACACGGATTACCAGGGCCGGGCGGTCATCGTCGCCACGGGCGCGGCCTACCGGCGGCTCGGCCTGACGAACGAGGCGCGGCTCATCGGCCGGGGCGTGTCCTACTGCGCCACCTGCGACGGCGCGTTCTTCCGCGACAGCGACATCGCCGTCGTGGGCGGCGGCGACCAGGCCTTGATGGAAGCCATCTTCCTGACGAAATTCGCGAAGAAGGTGGCCCTCATCCATCGCCGCGAACGGTTCCGCGGGACCAAGATCCTCCAGGAGCGGGTGTTCGCCAACCCGAAGATCGAGGTCCGCTGGAACTCGGTCATCGACGAGATCCGGGGCGGCGAGAACCTCGAGGACGTCGTGCTCCGGAACGTCAAGGACGGGACCAAGGCCCCGCTCAAGATCGAAGGCTTGTTCGTCTCGATCGGCATGGATCCGCTGAACGCGGTGGTCAAAGGGCTCGTCGAGCTCAACGACTGGGGCGAGATCGTGGTGAAGTCCAACATGGCCACGTCCCAGCCGGGCATCTTCGCCGCCGGGGACATCATCGATTCCACGCCCCACCAGGTGGCGACGGCCGTGGGGACGGGCGTCCACGCGGCGATCAGCGTGGACGAGTACTTATCCAGAAAATAATAACCAGGCGGGGGGTCAGGTCTTAACTTTTAACGTTTTTGGCGAGACCTGGCACCAAAGGGTCAAGCCGCGTCAAATTTGTTAAATGTTAAGACCTGACCCCTCTCCCTTCTTCTCCAGTTCTTCCACCCGCGCCCTCAGCTTCTTCACGTCCTTGATCAGGTCGTAGAGCTGCGGAGCGCAGGCCCAGAACTTGCGCCAGACGCGCACGTCGAGGTGCGGGCTCCCGGAGACGAACGACCCCGACGGGATGTCGTTCGTCACGCCCGTCTTGGCGGCGATGACGACGTTCTCTCCGATCTCGATGTGGTCGGGCACGCCGACCTGGCCGCTCAGGATCGAGTTCCGGCCCACCTTGGAGCTGCCCGCGATGCCGGCCTGGGCCACGAGGAGGACGTTCTCCCCGATCTCGACGTTGTGGGCGACCGTGACCAGGTTGTCGATCTTCGCCCCTCGGCGGATCACCGTCTCGCCGAGCGCCGCCCGGTCCACGGTCGAATTCGCCCCGATTTCGACGTCGTCCTCGATGACGACCGTTCCGATCTGTGGGATCTTCACGTAGCAGCCGTCGCCGCCCTTGAGATAGCCGTAGCCGTCCGCGCCGATCACGACGCCGTTGTGGAGAATGACCCGCTCGCCGAGCGTTACCCCTTCGCGCAGGGAGACGTGGGAATGGAGGACGCAGTCCGCGCCGACCTTGACCCGGGGATAAATCGAAACCAGCGGGTGGACGACCGTCCCGTCTCCGATATCCGCCCCGTCACCGACGACGCAGCCCGCGCCCACCGAAACGCCCTTGCCGAGGCGGGCCGTCGGCGCGACCGAGGCCGTCGGGTGGATGCCGGGAGCGGGCCGGACGGCGGGATGGAAGATCCCGGTCGCCCGGACGAAGGCGAGCTGCGGGTTCTCGGCGCGCAGGACGGGGATCCGGTCGAACGCCTCGCCGGGCGGGAGGATTGCCGCGGCCGCGGCCGTCGCCTCTAGGAGGGACCGGAATTTGGGTCCGGCCATGAAAACGAGATCGCCCCTGCCGGCTACGGCCTTGTCCAAGGCGGCGACTCCCGTGAGGACGGTCCCGCCCTCGCCTTCGCAGGGGCAGCCCAGCCGCTCCGCCAGCTCCTTGACCGTTAGTTTCATGACAAGCTCCTAATGTCGTTGCGAGGAGTCACGCTCTTGCGGGATTGCCGCGTCGCCCCGCAAGAGCGGGGCTCCTCGCAATGACACCTTTTTCGGCCCCAGCCGCTCATTCAGCACCACGGCCAGCTCCGCCCCCCACAGCAGGATGGCCACGGAGAACGTGATCCACAGGAGGAAGAAGATGATCGAGGTCAGCGTCCCCTGGACGAGCTTCGACAGGACGACCCCCACCACCGAAAATTTGGCCACATAAATGACGAAGATCCTCTTGAAGATCTCCCATAGCAGCGACCCGACGGCCGCCGCCGCGATCGCAGCCCGCATCCGTATCTTCACTTCGGGGATGATCCGGTAGAGGGTGAACAAAACCACGAAGCCCAGGACGAACGGGATGAGATACTGGACGACGACGCTGTCGATGACCTTCATGATCCCCGGGTTCAGGTACTCCCGGACGAAAGTGCTGGCCGTCGCCGCCCGGTGGGCCGCCGTCCAGACCAGGGTGATCGAGAGGGAGAGGATGAGGATGGAGGCGGAGACGAACATGATGAAATATTCGAGGACGCGGTTGTAGAGGAACGATTTCTTCTCCGTCATCTTGAAAACGGACTTGAGGGCGAAGATCAGGTTGGAGAAGAGGAAGCTCCCGGTCACGAGCGAGCCCACCAGCCCGAACCAGCCCAGGTTGCCGACGTTGTCGATCACGCTGTCGAGCTTGTCGAAGAAGGTGGGGTCGAGGCGGGCGAAGAAGTCCTCGCTGAAGAGGTGAAGGCCGCGGACGGCCAGTTCCACGTCGCCCAGGAACTTATTGGCCACGAATGCCAGGAGGGCCAGGAGCGGCACGGCGCAGAGGAGGGCAAAGTAGGAAACGACGACAGCGTGCCGGAAGCAGCGATCGTCGTTGAACCTTTTAAAGCTCGCGCCGATGACTTGGAAGACGGGGGCGGCCATGCGATGTTCCCTCGGGGGACACAATACTATGTCCCGCGGAAGAAAAAAAGGGGGACACAGTATTGTGTCCCCCTTACTACCGCGAAGCGGCGCCGTCCGGCTTAGGTGTACTTACCCCACTTCACCATGAGGATGATGAACGTCACGAGGAGGGCGTAGATGACCAGCGTTTCGATCAGGATCAGCCCGAGAAGCAGCAGGAAGCGGATGTGGGGCGCGGCGCCGGGGTTCCGGGAGATGCCTTCGCAGGCGCTGCTGATGGCTTTGGCCTGGCAGAACGCGCCCGCGGCCGCGGCCAGGGTGATGATCGCCCCGCCGACGATGATCGACAGCCTGTAGAGGGAAGCCTTCGTCTCGCTGGGCCCGGCGGCTTCCTGGGCCAGGAGCGGAGCGGCGGCGACCAGGGCGAAGAACACCAACAACCCGAGGGCCTTCATTTTTTTATTCATATCGACTCCTTTTTTATGTCATTGCGAGCCCTCATGCACGAGCGTGAGGACGAAGCAATCTCATACTTGTGTCATTGCGAGCCGGCCCGCTCTTGCGGGGCGGCGTGGCAATCTCATACGCATTACTTCTTCATCCTTCACGCCGCGGCGTGCGCCGGGGCGTGGTCCGCCGGCCCCTCCTGCTCCTCCTCGTGCGCGATGGCCCCCGAGATGTAGATGCAGGCCAGCAGGATGAAGATGAACGCCTGCAGGAACCCGGTGAAGATCGACAGGGCCATGAACGGCAGCGGCAGGAAGTAGGGGATGATCGAGGCGATGACCACGATCAGCACGTCCTCGGCGAAGATGTTGCTGAAGAGCCGGATCGAGAGCGACACCGGACGCGAGAAATGGCTGATGAGCTCGATCGGGATCATGAGCGGGGCGAGCGCCGGGACGGGCCCCATGAAATGCTTCAGGTACTTGAGCACGCCCTGGGACTTTATCCCCTGGTAGTGGTAATAGACAAAGACGGTCAGGGCGCAGCCGATGGTCACGTTGAGCTTGCTCGTCGGCGACATGAGCCCCGGGATGAGGCCCAGCAGGTTTGAGCAGAAGATGAAGAGGCCCACCGTCCCGAGCATCGGCAAGTATTTCTTGCCCTCCGGGCCGATGATCTCGACGAGCTGGCCCTCGAAAAACTTGATGATGAGCTCAAGGACGCTCTGGAGCTTGCCGGGCACCATCCGGCGCTTCCGGGCGGCGAGCCCCAGGAAGACGGTCAGGAAGGCGGCCACGATGAGGACCATCACCACGTAGTCGGGGATGCAGTTCGCCGGGTTCTCGACTTTGACGCCGATCAACGCCAAAAGGGCCGCAACCGGACGGCTGAAGAGCTTGTTGAAGAGCTCGACGATGGCGAGACTGTGTTCTAGACCTTCCATGTCTTCATGCGGGCGAGGGCCACGACCGCTTCGCCCAAAAATACGGGAATCACCGAAGAAAAGCCGGCCGCGAAGGCCAAAAGCCTCTTCGGATAGAGGAGGATTATAATGAAAAACACCCCGAGAATCAACACGAACCGGAGGCCGTAGAGGAGGACCCCGGAGCGCAGCGCCTGGGCCTTGCCTTTGGCCAGGACCCGGGTGAGCGAGCTCTTGAGCCAGAGGAAGCCGACGGCGGCCAGGGCCCCGCCGCCGAGAAAAAACACACCGGCCAGGGCCCCGAAAACGAGCCCGACCGGGACGGCGAAGAAGGCGGCAAAAGCGATGACTTCGAGGGGAATGCGCCTCAGGATCTTCTCTTCCAGGGGATCGGGCTGCGGGTCGGGCATGATTATGTCCTTTTGGGGCGCGGTGTCGTCCCGAGCGGAGCGAGGGACCCCCTCTGCTTCGGAGGGGATTGCCACGCTCCCAAAGGTCGCTCGCAATGACTTCTTTTCATGTCGTCCCGAGCGGAGCGAGGGACCCCCTCTTTGCTTTAAACATCGCTATCCTTGTACTTGGATATCCCCCGGATCAGGCTGATCAGGCCCGAGGCGACCCCCAGCAGGGTCATGATCATCAGCAGCCAGGGATCCGTCCCCAGCCACTTGTCCAGCCAGTAGCCGAAGAACAGTCCGACCGCGATCGACGCGGGCAGCATCATGGCCAGGGAGCTGATGTTGGCCAGTTTCCGATAATCCATGCGGGACTATTGTAGGGGGAGGCAAAGGGATTGTCAAAAGGCGATTCGTCCGATTTTCCCGGCCGAAGCGACTAAAAAATGTTATAAGCCAAAATAGTCGATAGGACTGATGCCGGAATTCGGTGACATGACCCAATTCTCTTGAATTGGGATCGTGTCACCAGAATTCCGAGTATCACCCGAAGCTGGCGTCATCTCTTGAGAAGAAAGAATTCTATCGGCAATTTTAGATTATAACATCATGTAGCAAATAGATTAATCATGATGTATAATGGCGTCCGGTGCCCAATGGATTCCCAACATAATGAAACAAAAAGAAAACACCGAGCGTCCTTTTCCAAGGAAAGCAAGGAGAGTCGCTTGGTCCGGACCCAGATCCAATTGACCCGTAAACAATCGACGCGATTGAAGGCCGCTGCCTCCTCCCGCAGCCTTTCCGTCTCCGAATTGATCCGGCGTGCCGTCGAATCGCTTCTCAACTCCGCGGGACCCGTCGATCTCGAGGAAAAACGGCGCCGGGCCATTGCGGCCGCGGGCCGGTTCCGCTCCGGTTTGAACGACATGGCCGAAAATCACGACAAATACCTGGACCGGGATTTTTCCGGCGGACCCGGATGATCCCATGGCCGTGTTCATCGACACGTCCGCTTTTCTGGCCGTCCTGGATGCCGGCGATCGCAATTTCGAGAAGGCCCGCCGCGCCTGGGAGAAGCTCGTAGGCTCGGCTGAAACGCTCGCCTGCCACAATTACGTCCTCGTCGAAGCCTCCGCGCTCGTCCAGCGCCGCCTCGGTTTGGCCGCTCTTCGGGCGCTCGAAGAAGACGTCCTTCCCCTCGTTCAGACCATCTGGGTTGATGAAGACGTCCATCGGGCCGCCGTAGGCGCCCTTCTCGCCGCCGCCGACCGCTCGCTCAGCCTCGTGGATTGCGTAAGCTTCGAGGTGATGCGCCGCCACGGAATCCGGACGGCCTTCGCGTTCGACGCCCATTTCGCGGAGCGCGGTTTCGGCGCCCCCGTCTAACACCATCCCCGCCGGCCGACTAAACGGATGAAAGGTGGCGGGAATCGGCGCGTTCGCCGTATTTTCCGGGATAAGCAAAAGGAGGGTTGTCTCATGTCCCTAGATCCCCGAGCCCTGTCCTTTGGCTGGCTGCCGGATTATCCGGATTTTCGGGATTACACGGAGTCCACGGCCTCGGTTTCCGAAGTCCTGCGGCCGACCGGCCTCAAAAAGCAGCCGGCTCAACCGGCCGGCGGCGGCTCCGTCCACGCGGCTGCGCCGGACAAGCCGCGCGCCCGTCCTTCCGCGGTCGACCTCCGCGAATGGTGCTCTCTCGTCGAGGACCAGCGGAGCCTCGGCTCGTGCACGGCGAACGCCGGGGCGGGCCTCATCGAATACTACGAGCGGAAGGCCTTCGGCCGTCACACCGACGCCTCGCGCCTGTTTCTGTACAAGGCGACCCGCAATCTGATGAAGCAGAAGGGCGACACGGGCGCCTATCTCCGGACGACCGTCGGGGCCATGGTCCTCTTTGGCGTGCCCCCCGAGGAGTATTGGCCGTATTCCGACAACGCGGAGAAATTCGACCGGGAGCCGCCGGCTTTTTGTTACGCGTTCGCCCAGAACTATAAGACCCTGCAGTACTACCGCCACGACCCGCCGTCCGCCCGTCCCGCCGCCGTCCTCGACGGCGTCCGCTCCTACCTCGCGGCCGGCCACCCGTCGATGTTCGGGTTCACGGTCTACAGCTCCGTGGAGATGGCCGACGAGCGCGGCGCCATCCCGTATCCCGCGGACTCCGAGCGCGTCCTGGGCGGGCACGCTGTCGATGCCGTCGGCTATGACGACCGGATCGAGATCGAGAACAGGACGAGCCGCCGTACGACGAAGGGCGCGCTACTCATCCGCAATTCCTGGGGCGAGGCGTGGGGCGACGGGGGATACGGCTGGCTGCCCTACGAATACGTCGTCCAGGGCCTGGCCGAGGATTTCTGGTCGGTGCTGAAGAAGGAATGGGTGGATACGGGGGTGTTCAACACACCGTGACGTTCAGCCCTTCGCGGCTGATTTCGTAGAAGGGGTGGGTGGATACGGGCGCGTTCTTACCCGTGTAATTCGGAGACACACTACCCGTTTCCAAATGATTTCCTAAAGCGGTGCGACTCGGGAAGAATTAGAGCCGGCTAGCGCAGCGCAATTACACGGAAAAATCTCTACGACACTCAGGCCTTGACGATCCGGTCCCGGTGCTTCCGGACCTTCCTCATCGCATTCCGGGTATCGATGACGAGCGGCGCGTGTTCCCCAATCCAACCATAGTCGTAAGCGGAATGATCGGTGATGATCATGACCGCGTCCACGGATTTCAGGACCTTGGCCGAGAGCGGGGTCGATTTCATATCCAAATCGTGCTTGCGGACCTTGGGGATCTTGGGAAGGAATGGGTCATTGTAGAGGACTTTCGCTTCCTTTTCACGTAGATGCTCAATGACTTCGAGCGCCGGTGATTCCCGCGTGTCGTCGATGTCCTTCTTGTAGGCGATGCCGAGGACGAGGACACGCGCGTTTTTGAGGCATTTCCCCCGGGCGTTCAAGGCATCGCCGAGCTTCGCCACGACGTAGGCCGGCATGTTCGTGTTGATCTCGCCGGCGAGCTCGATGAAATGGGTGTTGAAGTTCATCTCCTTCGCCTTCCAGGCGAGGTAGAATGGGTCGATGGGGATGCAATGCCCTCCCAGCCCGGGACCGGGGTAGAATGGCATGAAACCGAAGGGCTTGGACGAGGCGGCCTCGATCACTTCCCAGATGTCGACGTTCATCCGGTCGGCCAGCATCTTCAGCTCATTGACCAGGGCGATATTCACGCTCCGGAACGTGTTCTCGAGGATCTTGGAGAACTCCGCCGCTTCGGGGGAGCTCACCGCCACCACCCGGTCTACGATCCGGCCGTAAAGCGCCGCGCCCAAAGCCCGGCAGTGCGGAGTGAGGCCGCCCACGACCTTCGGAATGTTCTTGGTATTGTAAATCGGGTTGCCGGGGTCCTCCCGCTCGGGGGAGAAGACCAGAAAGAAGTCCCGGCCGGCCTTGAGGCCGCGCTTCTCGAACTTGGGCAGGAGGATCTCCCGGGTCGTCCCCGGGTAAGTTGTGCTTTCGAGCGAGACGAGTTGACCTTTGCGGAGCGTTTTGGCGATCTCGTCGGAGGTGATCTCGATATAGCTCATGTCGGGGCCGTGGTTCTTGTCGAGGGGCGTGGGGACGCAGATGATAATCGCGTCCATTTTACGGAGGGACGAATATTCCGTCGTCGCCTCGAATAGCCCGGAATCGCGAAGCTGCCGGACTTTTTCTCCGGGAATGTGCTTAATGTAACTTTCGCCGTTGTTGAGCTTCTCGACTTTGACGGGATCGATATCGAAACCCACGACGCGGAATCGCTCCTCGGAAAACCGGAGAACCAGGGGGAGACCGACATAGCCGAGGCCGATAATTCCAATTAATGCAGTGCGGTCTTTGATTTTAGAGGTGAGCGTTTGGGTATAGTTCATAATGGATTTTTCTCAATCATGCATTCCACCATTTGTTTTTGATTTCCCTCTTTCTTTGTACGAGAATTCTAGTAATTTAATAAGAATCTGTCAATTCACTCAAGCTTTCCTATTTCAAAACAAATAGGAAACAGTATTGTGTCTCCGATTAGCACACCGTGACGTTCAGCCCTTCGCGACGATCAACCCTTCTTGCTCTTCTCCACCTGTTCCTTGATCCAGGGATACGTCCGGGCGATCCCCTCTTTGAGCGAAAACCGGCTCTGCCAGCCGATCGACGTGATCCTGTCGTTCGTGAAATTCCGCGCCTTTACGCCCACCGGGCCGGCGATGTGTTTCAGACGGATCGTCTTCCCGGCGATGCCGGCGATGGTCGCCGCCAGATCGTCGACCGAGACGTATTCCTGCCGGCCGATGTTCACGCCGTTCTCGAGGTCGCTCTGCATCAGCCGGACGATGCCGTCCACCATGTCGTCGATGTAGGTGTAGGCCCGCATGGCGCTGCCGTCGCCCCAGACTTCGATCGTCCCGCCGTCGGGGGCCTCGGCGATCTTCCGGCAGAGCGCGGCGGGCGCTTTTTCGCGGCCGCCCCGCCAGGTCCCTTCCGGGCCGTAGCAGTTCTGGAAGCGGGCCAGGCGGACGACCATGCCGGACCGCCGGCCATAGGCCATGGCCATCCGCTCGGCGTAGAGCTTTTCCCAGCCGTATTCGTTGTCGGGCAGGGCGGGGTAGGCCTGCTCCTCCGTGAGCTCCGATTCGTGGGCCTCCATGTCGCGGTAGACGCAGGCCGAGGACGAGAAGAAATACCGCTTGATCCCCTGGGTCGCGGCCGCATGGGTCATGTGGATGTTGACGAGGGCGCTGTTCCGCATGATCTCGCACTCGGCGGAATGGATGAAGCCCATCCCGCCCATGTCGGCCGCGAGCTGGTAGACTTCGTCGAACGGCGCGTCGCCCTCCGGCGGGACGACCGCCGCCTGGCAAGCCTTTTCCTCCCGGAGGTCGAGGACCTTGAAGTCGTCCGCGGCCGGCGGCGAGTATTCGGGATGTTTGAGGTCCACGCCGCGGACCCAATATCCCTGGGTCTTCAGCTTCTTGACCAGATGGCCGGCGATGAATCCGCCCGCCCCGCAAACCAGCGCTTTTTTCATGGTTGATGATCCTTTATCCGATTTTATAATTTCAGTGACAGGCAACGCAATCCCTTATCAATTGCTTCAATTATTCTTATGTGCTAAATTTATTGGGAATAATGGGATATATCTTGATTCGGCAAGGGAAGACACCATATCGACCGATAAAGGAACTTCGATGAAAGGCATAATTTTGGCGGGAGGGCGGGGGACGCGGCTCAATCCGCTCACCCTGAGCGTCAGCAAGCAGCTCCTGCCGGTCTACGACAAGCCGATGGTCTATTATCCCCTGTCCATGCTCATGCTTGCCGGGATCCGGGAAATCCTGGTCATCTCGACCCCCGAGGCGATGCCTGCCTTCCAGGCCCTGCTCGGCGACGGCCGGCAGTGGGGGCTATCCTTTGCCTACAAGATCCAGGACGAGCCGCGCGGGCTGGCCGACGCGTTCATCGTCGGGCGGGAGTTTGTCGACGGGAAGCCGGTCTGCCTCATCCTGGGCGACAACATCTTCTTCGGCCACGGGTTGGCCGACCAGCTCAAGGCCGCGGCCCGACTAGAGCACGGGGCCGTCGTTTTCGCCTATGCGGTCAAGGACCCGGAGCGCTACGGCGTCGTCGAGTTCGACAGGGACATGAAGGCCGTGAACATCGAGGAGAAGCCCGTTAAGCCTCGGTCCCACTATGCGGTGCCCGGCATCTATTTCTATGATGGTGGAGTCTCTCGCCGGGCGGCGGAGATGAAGCCCTCGGCCCGGGGCGAGCTCGAAATCACCGACCTCAACCGCGAATACCTGAAGCGCGGGGAGCTGCGGGTCGAGATCATGGGTCGGGGTGTGGCCTGGCTCGACGCCGGGACGCACGAATCGCTCCTCCAGGCGGCGAATTTCGTCCAGGCGGTCGAGGACCGGCAGGGTCTGATGATCGCCTGCCCCGAGGAGATCGCCTACCACCAGGGTTATATCGATCGGGACGCCCTCCTGCGCCTGGCGAAGAACACTCCGAATGCTTACGGGGAATATTTGAAACGATTGGCTTCTGAGCCGAAATGAAGAGGAGATTGCTTCGCCATCGCGCAAGAGCGGGACGGCTCGCAATGACATGTTGCTTGTCATTGCGAGCGACCGAAGGGAACGTGGCAATCTCACTAGGGGAGGAGCGATAGAATGATCGACGGCCTGAAAATCAAGAAACTCAAGGTTATTCCCGACGACCGTGGCCGCCTGATGGAAATCTTCCGGGCCGACGACGATTTTTTCGAGAAATTCGGCCAAGTCTATATAAGCACGACCTACCCCGGTGTGGTTAAAGCCTGGCACAAGCACGAGAAGCAGACTGACAACATGGCCTGCGTCGCGGGGATGGTCAAGGTCGTGCTGTGCGACGCACGGAAGAAGTCAACGACGTTCAATGAGATCAACGAATTTCGTATGGGGGTCCACAACCCGATTCTCATCCACATTCCAGCCGGAGTCTGGCATGGATGGAGATGCATCAGCCAAGAAGAGTCCGTCGTCGTCAATGCGCCGACCGAAATGTACGACTACAAGAAACCCGACGAGCAGCGGCTGGATCCGCACACAGGCGATATTCCCTATGATTGGAGTCGGAAGGACGGCTAATAAAATAGTACCATGAAGTCAGCCCCCAAATCCTCTCCCGGCCGGCGCCTCGACGGCAAGACCGTCCTCGTCACCGGCGGGGCGGGGTTCATCGGCAGCAACTTCATTCGGTTCCTGCTGGCCCGCTACCCGAACATCCGGATCGTCAACCTCGACAAGCTGACCTACGCCGGGAACCTCGACAACCTGAGCGACGTCGCCTGCGATATCCGCTACGAGTTCATCCGGGGCGACATCCGGGACCGTGAGCTCGTCGGCGGCATCCTGGAGCACGTCCAAGGCGTCTTCCATTTCGCGGCCGAGACCCACGTCGACCGTTCGATCCTCGACGCCGGCGAGTTCGTCATGACCGACGTCCACGGGACGTACGTCCTCCTCGAGGCCGTGCGCCGGACGCCCTCCGTTGAATTCTTCCTCCACGTCTCCACGGACGAGGTCTACGGCAGCCGCGACGAGGGGTTCTTCAAGGAGTCCGCTCCCATCAATCCGTCCTCCCCCTATTCGGCCAGCAAAGCGGGCGCGGACCGGCTGGCGTATGCTTATCACGTGACATACGGCACGCCGGTCATGATCGTCCGGCCGAGCAACAACTATGGGCCCTATCAGTATCCCGAAAAGTTCATCCCTCTTTTCATCACCAACGCCCTGGAGGGCCGGCCCCTGCCGCTCTACGGCAAGGGGGCGAACGTCCGCGACTGGCTGTTCGTCGAGGACAACTGCCGGGCGATCGACGTCGTGGCCCGGGCCGGGGCCGCCGGGGAGGCCTACAACATCGGGGCGAACGACGAGCGGAAGAACATCGAGGTCGCCCGCCGGATCGTCAAGCGCCTGGGCAAGCCGCGCGACCTGATCACCCTCGTTCCCGACCGGCTGGGGCACGACCGGCGCTACGCCGTGGATTGCCGCAAGATCAAAGCCCTGGGCTGGCGGCGCGAAGTGGTGTTCGAAGACGGCCTGGAGCGCACGGTCCGCTGGTACGTCGAGAACGAGGCCTGGTGGCGCAAGATCAAGGAGAAGAGCGCCGAGTACAAGGCGTTTCATGAAGCCTACTACAAAGACCGAAAGTGAGCCGCAGGCTGATCCCGAGCCTTGCGAGGGATCCCATGCAACAACAAGCTGTCTTCCCGAGCTTTGCGAGGGATCTCATGCGGCTTGACGAGGAAATCGGGGAGATTTCTCGCTCCGCTCGGGATGACTTGCCCCGCTTTTTTCGCGCTCTTTCCGCGTCCCTGATCCTTTTCTTCGGCCTCTTCGCGGCCTCCGCCCTCTATGCCCAAACCGCCGCCGCCACCCAATCCTCCGATATCACGATCAAGTCCCGGACAGTGGATCACCCGTCGGGGGACCCCGACAAGGTCATCCTGACGGGCGACGTGGAGATTCTCTACCGCGGGCTCAAGCTCTCGGCCGACCGCGTCGACCTCAACAAGAAAACGAAGGACGTCACGGCCGTGGGCCACGTCGTCCTCGAATTTCCTTCCGAGGTTCTGAGCGCCGAAAGCCTGGCGTTCAACATGGACAGCGACCAGGGGTCGCTCGTCAAGGGCGTGGGGCTCATCCAGCCGACCATCCGCTACGAGTCGGATGCGATCGAGCGCAAGGCGGACAATCTCTACAGCCTGAGCGCGGGCTCGTTCACCTCCTGCGCCCAGCCCGTCCCCCGCTGGAAGTTCTCGTTCTCCCGGGCGAACTTCAAGAAGGACGACTACATGGAGATGTGGGGGGCCGTCTTCACGGTGAAAGGCATCCCGATCTTCTACTGGCCCTACATGCGCTACCCGCTCGACCAGGAGCGGGCGACGGGGTTCCTGATGCCCCTGGTCGGATACTCCCAGACCAAGGGTCTGCGCTTCTCCGAGGCCTTCTACTGGGCAATCGCCCGGAACATGGACGCCACCTTCAGCCTGGACTATTACGCCAGTAAGGGCGTCGGCGGCGGATTCGAAGGCCGCTACATCTTTCCCGGCGGGACGAACGGCAACGCCCACCTTTATTATTTCACTTTCAAACCGCAGATTGGCCTTACGACGCCTGATGACGCTTACATCATCCGCTGGAACCATAGCCAGGCTCTGCCAGGAGGCTTCAGTCTCGTGGCCGCTGTGGACTACCAGAGTTCCTTTGAGTTTCTGCGCGAATTTGACAACGATCTTCAACGGGCTCTGGTATTCAATAAAAGTTCGCAGATCTATGTCTCGAAATCGTGGACAACGTTCAACTTCAGCATCCGGGTCGCCCAATTCGAGACGAGCTTCCCCGCCGTCAACAATAGCTCGCTGATCACCCGATCCCTGCCCCAGATCAACTTCGATTCGTTCAAGATGAAATTGTTGGGTCCCCTCTTTTTGTCTTTTTCATCGTCCTTCAATCGTTGGCAATACGGCTGGGATTACCAGTACACATCGAAAACGGAGATGAAGGGCCAGGATTTCTCGCTCACCCCGGTCCTGAGCCTCCCGTTCAACGGCATCCCGTGGCTGACGACGAACTTCTCGGTTGAAGGGGACTACAAGTACTACTGGCAGAGCAAGACCCCCGCCGGCTTGGTCGTCGACGTGCCGGTTCTGACCCGGAGCTACGCCTTCAATGCGGAGCTGATCGGGCCTGTCTTCTACCGGATCTGGACGTTGGGGGGCGCGGGGGACGGAGGCGGCGCCGACGCGACCCGCCTGAAGCATATCATCGAACCCTCGGTGTCCTATCGCTACGAGAGTCCCCTCGTCAACGCCGCCCTAGTTCAGACACCCTATTACCTCTACCGCTATCACCAGCTCATCTACGGCTTGACGAACCATCTTCTTCTCAAGGAAGGCAAAGCCTCGCCCCGGGAAATATTTACCTGGGGGCTCAGCCAGACGTATTATTTATCGCCGGAAGACAGTCCTATGAAGTATTATCCCGTGAACGGGGTCATCCCCCGGTTCTCGGAAATCGGCAGCTATGTCCGCTTCTACCCCGGCGTGAAGTACAGCTTCGATTTCAGCGCGAACTACAATACGTATTTCAAGACCTTTTCCAGCATTCGCTTGGGAGCGAACCTCGGCGTGCCGTCGGACGATCTGTTCCTGAACATCAGCTGGTACAAGAGCACGAATCCGTACGTTAAAGATATTTACTACGACCGCCATCAGATCAGTTTGGCGGGCGGAGCGAAGATCGCCCCCCTCAACCTGGACGCGCGGGCGGAGATCGATTACAACATTTCCGATAAGCAGATGATGTATTCGGCGGCGAGTCTGGTCTATCACTACCAGTGCCTGGATTTCAAAGCAGACGTGAGGATCTACTATTTCCGGGACAAGCCCGAGTTTCAAATCAAATTTTCGCTCGGCCTCGGCAATATCGGGAAAACGACGGACTTCCTGGGCGGGGCCGGGTGGGAATAAAAAAGGCCGGCGCCCGGTGGGGCTCGCCTTCAAGATTCTCAAAACAGACGCTCGCGGCTATATGCCGACGCATAAATATTACTGGATATGCCTTTCGGAGAAAGCCGACCGGCCTAACTCCGTCCTCCGGCTCCGGTTTAGCACCCGTCAGCGCCATGAAAACGAGCCGCCGTAGCCTCCGTTGCGGAATCTCTGCCTGTCGATTTTGGCTATTGACATCGCTAAGCGGCCCGCGATATATTGCCTCATGGTCGAGAGGATGGATTCAACGTCCGGAGTTGCTTTTCCTTTCTCAGTGGGAAAAGGAAATTCTTATCCTTCCGCCCCTTTGTTTTATGGGTTTTTCGTGCGGGAAAACCGCGTAGCGTGAACCGGTGAGTTTCCATCGTTAAGCGTTGCGCATGTATGAGTGATTCGGGAGGCGATGACGATGGCTGAAAGAGAATCGAGAAAGAACGAGCCGACGTCCGAGGCTCATTCGCCGGCAGAAATGCATGCCGAGCGCTATGAAGGCGAGGGTATTGCGATCTGGCCGATGGTCATGAAACTGTGGAATTACCGGAGGGCTATCGGATGGGCCTTTGGATGCGCTCTTCTTGTATTTCTATTGGGACTTACTCTAGTCTATCTTTGGTACCCGGATCAGAAAACCGCGCAGGTGAGCTTCCGCTTGCTTTTCGCAGGCGCCGAGAAGGGGGAGTATCCGAATGGCATGCTCTTCGGTCCGACCGATATCACCTCGAATTTGATCGTAGAGGAGGTTTTTGAGGCTAATAACCTTAGTCAGTACGGTAATTTCGAGGACTTTAAGAAATCTCTTTTCGTCCAGCAGGATAACCCCCGCTTAGAATCACTGGAAATGGAATTTCGCGGAAGACTTGCCGACAGCAAACTGACGCCGATCGATCGGCAGGGCCTTGAGCGGGATTTCGCCGCTCAATCAAAAAGTATGTTAAGCGCTGGCTTCAAGCTGGTCTTCGTTCGAACGGAGCGGTTCCGGAAAATGCCGGCAACGCTCGCGTATAAGATTCTAACCGATATCTTGAGTGCTTATGCCAAGGACGCGGACAAGGAGAAGGGAGCGTTGAAGTTCCGCATTCCGGTTCCGACGCGGAAAATGATGCAGCGGAACATCATCGAGGAAGAGGACTATATAATCAGCCTCGACATGATTCGGTTGTCAATCCAGAGAGTCCAGGCGGCCTTAACCGCCTTAAAGTCAATCCCTGGAGCAGATGTCGTTCGAGTCGGGTCGACACGCCTCGCCTTGGTCGACCTTCAAGCGAACCTGGACGACCTACTCAGGTTTCGATTAAACCCTATGATCGGTTTCGTGCGGTCGACCGGCGCCACAAAAAACGTAACGCTCACGGTCCAGTATTTACAGCATCAACTGTTTGCGCTTAACTTGGACCGCGATGCTTGGGGTAAACGGGTTAAAGTCTACGATGAAAATCTGCGCAAATATCTACAGCAGCGGGCCAGCGTTTCTGCCGAGAATGCCGGGTCGGGAGCCCAGTCGTCTGGTTTGGGTGGAATGGGTAACGTCCCGGCGCTGATTCCGCAATTGGGTGATTCCTTCTTCGACCGCCTGATCGAGCTAGGGAAAGCAGGGGAGGATACGATATATCGGCAGGAAATGGTCAACAAATCGATAGAGAGCGGCATGCATCTCGTCGATATCGAGCAAGACGTTGCGTTTTACAAGGATCTGATTTCGGTTTTTGAAAACCAATTAAAGAGACCTAACCCCGTCGCCCTGAAAGATTTTCAGGGTTTATATCAGGAGCGCTGTTCAAAAATCCTCGAGGAAGTGCTTGTAACGATCGACAACTTGAATCTGTTTTACGACACGCTCTCACAACGGAACTTGAATCCAACCAGCCAATTGGTCAAGATAACGGTCCCGCCCTCAGTAAGCACAGAATCTTCCGTTTCGGGCAAGCGTGTTCGCTCGGCCGCTATAGTCTACTTCCTCGTTCTGGGAATGGGGATAGTCGTCGTCATATTCGTCCGCGACAAGAACCGGGCGGCAGCGGCGTAGGCCTAACCCGCACCGGCGGCCGCAGCACAACTCCGCTTGGAATGAGGAGACCGCGCTCAACGCCGGCATTAGCTTTCAATAAACTCACTGGGGTTCGACAGTAAAAGGCATATTTTAACTCATGCCGGCCACATGGACGTATAATGTGTGACCATCCAGCGTCGCTTCGCTCCGATCCCCATTTTGCGCTTTGCCCAGCTCCATCTCTTTAATCTTTTGAAAAAATGGGGGACTCCTCGTACAATTACAGGACTTCCCCCAATAATTAAGCCCGAATCGGGCTAAGTTGTTTTATTCCTTGGAGTTAATCTGGACACATATCTGGAAATGGAAAATGGGGGTACTTTTCGGGTTTTGTGAAATAGAATGGGGTCTCCACATGCCGACCCGAAAGCCGGCATGTGGCTGCGACACCAGAGGAGACCCCGGATGTATTATGCCAAAACCGCGCTGAAATTACGAGAACAAATCCTCCGATTTTCGGGGGAACTTTCCGCAGGCCTTCCGAAAACGGCCCGCCGGTTCGTCGCCGAGATGCTCTATGGCATCCAGGCCCGTCAATCTGTTCGATTGACGGAGATGGGTCGGGCCCTCGAAGAACCCATCTCCTTGAAGAAGACGGAATATCGGTTGTGCCGCCAACTGCGCCGGGCCGGGTTGTGGGAACGGCTCACCCAAACGCTTGGCCGGATGGCGGCGGCCCGGATCCAGGATCTCACCTTGTTGATCCTGGATCTCTCGGACATTAGCAAGAAGTACGCGAAGAAGATGGAATACCTGGCCCGGGTCCGGGACGGGAGCGAAGACGATCTGGCCTCAGGCTACTGGCTCCTTCAGATCATCGGGGCCGAACCGGGCAAACACACGATCCTCCCTCTCTATAATCGTCTCTACTCCCAGCGGAGTCCGGATCATGAGAGCGAAAACATCGAGATCCTGACGGCCATCGAGACGGTCAGCCAGACGACCCAGGGCAAAGGGGTCTGGGTCATGGACCGGGGCGGTGACAGGGATAAACTGCTTTTCCCCCTGATAAATAATAAACATCGGTTCCTCATCCGGTTGCGCAAAGGTCGAAACCTCTTCTATCAGGGCCGTTCACTCGACGATCTGGAGATCGCCCAGGGGTGTCCGATGCTTTATCTCGAATCGATCATCAAGGACGAGGGAGAGAAAGCCCGCTGTTTGCGTCTGGAGTTCGGCGTCCGGCCGGTCACGCTCCCCGGCCGGTCCGAGGTGCTGGCGCTCGTGGTGGTTCGCGGCTTCGGAGAAGAGCCGCTCATGCTCCTGACCAATGTCCCTCTCAAGAAGACGCGAAGAAGCTTGTGGTGGGCGGTTGAAAGCTATATGACCCGCTGGACGATCGAAGAGACGTTCCGCTTCATCAAGCAATCGTATCAGCTCGAAGACATCCGGCTCCTGACCTATGTCCGGCTTCAGAACATGATGGCCTTCGTCCTGGCGGCGGCGTACTTCACGATGGTCTATCTGAATCTCCGGACGAAGCTTCGGGTCCTGACGGGCCATGTGCTGCAGGCGGCCCGGCGCGTGTTCGGGATCCCCGACTTCCGCTTCTACGCCCTGGCCGATGGGATCAAGGCGTATCTGTTCGGCCAAAAGAGGGGCCTTTACGGCTGTTTTTCCTCCCGCAATCCCGATACCGCCCAACGATCGCTCTTTTCATCATAATTTTTGGGGGAACTCCTC